>SXGR01279675.1_pt1 | contig 20597 bp, 21 predicted proteins | sample 3174711 | NCBI WGS metagenome assembly SXGR01 (sample SAMN11356860, study PRJNA531348) | freshwater metagenome | isolation source: freshwater sample F1-60 | place: China: Fuxian Lake, Yuxi | collected 2017-12-25 | reverse complement strand
GTTGAAGAATTGTTTGAAGCTCGTCAGCCTAAGAAGAAAGCAATCGTTGCAGACGTTGCAGGTCAGGTTGAGGTTATCTCTGCAGATGGTCGCATTATCGAATCTCCAACTGGACGCCGTATCTTTGAAGGCCGCCGTGGTCAGAAGATTGTTAAGGTTAAGTTTGAGGGTGCAGATGAAGAGCGCTACCGTTTGGAAGAAGGCGACATGACCAACCTCAAGGATGGTAAGAAGGTTAAGAAGGGCTTGAAGCTCATGACTCGTGCAAATGGTGAGGTTATCGAAGCGCAGCACGACGGTATCGCGAAAGTTGATGACGTTGCAGTGCGCGTTGTGTTCGAGGGTGGTAACGAAAAGGAATATATCGTTCCGATTGGCTACAAGATCATCGTTCGCGATGGCGACCTCGTAACTCCGGGTGATTCATTGACCGAAGGTCACGTTGAACTCCAGCAGCTCCACGAACTCAAGGGCAAGGAAGCTGTTCAGACTTACGTTCTTAAGGAAATTCAGGACATCTACTCGTCACAAGGTCAGAAGCTCAACGATAAGCATGTTGAAATTATCTTGCGTCAGATGTTTAGCCGTATCTACGTTACAGACGCAGGTGATACTGAACTTATTCCTGGTGAAATTGTTGAAAAGGCACAGGTTGCAGATGCAAATCGCCGCTCAAAGAAGGGTGAAAAGCATGCAGTTGGACGCGAATTGTTCCTCGGTGTTTCGAAGGTTTCACTTTCGACTCAGTCATTCTTGTCAGCGGCTTCTTTCCAAGACACAGCTCGTGTTCTCATCGGTGCTGCGATCTCAGGTAAGACAGATCCACTCGACGGCTTGAAGGAAAACGTTATTATCGGTCGTTTGATCCCGGCTGGTACTGGCTACGAAGAGCGTCTTTTGAAGGAAGCAGGAATCGCAGCGGCTGATGCACGTGGTGCAGCAGAGCTCGAAGCGCTTGCAGAACTTCAGCCAGCTGCTTAAATAGGAAAAATAAAAAAACAGACCGCGAAAGCGGTCTGTTTTTGTTTTGTGTTACAATATAGAAACTATGATTGTCTTTGGCCTAGATCCTGGTTATCATCGTGTTGGTTGGGGAGTTGTCGAATCGTCGGGGCAAAAAATTTCGGCAAAAGAGTGGGGCTGTGTTGAGACGGATAAAAAAGCTGACTTACCCGAGCGACTACTTCAGATTTATGAAGAAATTAAAAAAGTTTTGAAAAAGTATAAACCATCTTTTGTTGTTGTAGAAAAATTATATTTTGCGCAAAACACAACGACGGCGCTTAAAGTTTCTGAGGCGCGCGGCGTATTGCTTTTGGTTACGGCGGAACTGAAAATTCCGGTTTTAGAATTAACGAATTCCCAAATTAAAAGTTCATTTACGGGTTTTGGTGGTGCGAAAAAATTTCAGATGCAAGAAATGGTTCGGTTGGTTTTTAATATGAAGGAAAAAATTACGCCTGATGATGCAGCGGACGCGCTCGCGATGGCGTATGTGGGTGCTGTGAGACGAGGTCGATAACGTTGACGGTTAAGGGTTTTTTTTGATAGGTTTGTTGTACGCGCAATCCGCGAGGAGGAGGTGGACGATGCTGCATTTCTTTTCGAATGTTACTAAGGAAACCAAGTTCGCGCTCATTGTTGGGGCTGGTGATGTTGGTTATCCGATTGGCGAAGAGCTGCTTAAGTGGTCGATGGAAGATTGGAGGGTAATCTTCGCGCGGCGTACTGACGATGCTGTAGTGACGCTGTGTAGACAAATCGAGAAACGCATTTCGGATGCTGCGTGGAGAGCTGATGTCATTAAGCTGGATCCAGCCGACCCTCAAGATGTTGAAAACTTGACTAGGAGTCTTCGACGGGCTCAGATTCGGCTCGACATGATTGTCCTTGCCTCAGGCAAGGCGATTCTCGACAGTGCGGCGAGGTTTGATTCGAATGCAGAGAATCTGCGCGCCAACTACGAGTCGAAGCAGGAGCTCTGCGCCTCGCTTCTCGCAAGCCGTTTGATTGAGGGTCGAGGCGATGTCATTGTCATCAGCTCGAAGGTGTTGGATTTCGCGCAAAACGCCGCCGAGGTCGCCGATCAACAAGGCTACCGCGCCTCCATTGCTGCGCTTGAACAGTGGACGCGCGAACTCAGTAGAACAGACGTTGGCAAAGAGCTTCACCGCATTCACGTGCCGCGCGTTCCGCTCGTGATGGGGTCGACGGCAGATGAGTATCTCGCGAAGGGTATTGTCCCGCGAAGTGTCGTGCCAACCGATCCGTACAGCTACGCTCGTGTCATCCTCGACGAAGTTATCGGCTGAATTTCGAACGACCTCACGCCCCCTGCAACCGTAGGTGTGCCTCTGGGGTCTTTTTTGTTACAATGTCTCTCTATGGAGACACAAAAATTTGCACTAGTTACTGGTGGTTCTGAGGGGGTTGGTTTTGCGATTGCTGAAATGTTAGTGGGGCAGGGTTATCATGCGCTGCTTGTTGCTCGCAATGTAGAAAAACTTGAGGCTGCGCGAGGTGTGTTGGGTTTGGACAATGTTTCGCTATTTAGCTGCGATGTTACCGATAAAAGTTCGGTTGAGCGGCTGCTTGCTGATGTTTTGGTTGTGACGAATCACGTTGATGTTTTGATAAATTCCGCTGGAACGTTTAAATGGGATAATTCAGGTGTTGATTTGATGTTATTAAACGCTGAAAGTAAGGAGTTGGTTGCGAATACGTTTGCGAAAACACTTTCAGATGGGGCGCTCGTTGTAAATGTGAGTTCGCAGGCTGCACTTTTTGCAGAAGATGATCTGCGCCGCGAGGGTGAGCATGAGTATGTTGCGTCGATGCAGCGAGTGGATTCATTTACGGAAGAATTTGCGGCGCAGCATCCGGAGTTTCGTGTATATGTGACACATCCGCCGCTCATGAAGGGAAAAATTGCGAATGAACAGTTCCGTGGGCGACCAGGATTCGAGGGAATTGATTTTGAATCTTTGCCAGGACCTGAGATTGTGGCAGAGGAGTTGGAGCAAAAGTTCTTTATGAATAACTAGGATTTGACACTTCGGTTTCTGTTCGGTATATTACTTATGTATGAAAACAGTTTCACTTACCAAGAAACAGTCTCAGCTACTCAGTTGTATCGTGAATTTTTTCAAAATGCACGATCGGGTTCCTACATATCGTGAATTGGCGGAAGAATTAGGCCTTTCTTCTCCAGCAACGATTGCTGAGCATGTTAATTCGCTCGCTGAAAAGGGCTTTTTAAAGCGCGTTGGTCAGAAAGTTGAATTAACAATTAAGGCGTTTCAACGTGGTGCGGGTGTGCGATTGCCATTGCTTGGGCTGATAACGGCTGGGGAGCCGATTGAAGCTGTTGAGGGGCGAGAAACAATCGTTGTGCCAGCAAACATGGTCGTAGATGGAATGAACTCGTATGTACTTAAGGTGCGAGGTGACTCAATGATAGAAGAGGGAATTTTTGATGGAGATTTTGTAGTTGTTGAACGTAGCAATCGTCCTCACGACGGGGATGTGGTGGTGGCGTTGCTCGACAATACCTACGCGACACTTAAAAAGTTCTACCGAGAGAAAACACGTATTCGGCTGCAGCCAGCAAACAAGCGTTTAAAACCAATTTTTGTGAAGGATTGTATTATTCAGGGAATTGTACGCGGAGTGATTAGAACATTTAGAACACAAGGAACGTATTAAGGAGGGGTAAAACATGAGTAAAATAGAATTGTCGTCTGATCAGCAGATTGCTTTTGAGCGTCTGTATGGTTGGGCAATGAAGCCAGAGGGCAATGCGTTAACATTGGGTGGTTTTGCTGGAACGGGCAAAACAACTCTTATTAGTATTCTCCGAAAAGAAATTCGTAGTAAGAGCCCAGGGTTGCGTGTCGCATTTACTGCGTATACCGGCAAGGCAAGTCAGGTTTTGCGTAGTACATTAGAGTCTACGAAGTCTTTGTATCCTGAAGATTCGTGTGGAACAATTCATTCCTTACTTTATAAGGCGCACACTGATAAAGAAGGTAAATTATTGTATTGGAAGCGTTTAAAAACGATTGATGCTGAGATTATAGTGATTGATGAAGCTTCGATGGTGACTGATGAGATTTGGAAAGACTTGCTCGCGTGCGAAAAACCGATTATCGCGCTTGGTGACCATGGTCAGCTGCCGCCAATCTCTGGATCCTTTAATTTAATGGAAAAACCAGACATTGTTTTGGAAAAAATTCATCGACAAGCAGAAAATAATCCGATTATTCAGCTTGCGCATGAAGCACGGATGACCGGAATAATTCGTCCAGGGACATATACAAAGAGCGTTCGAAAATATTCGCACGAATTTCATGATGCAAGTGAAATAAATGACGTTATTGACCATCTATTTGGTAACTATCATGACGACATGTTGGTTTTGTGTGGTAGAAATAAAACGCGAACGCAAATTAATAACTCGATTCGCGAAAAAATGGGACGCGAAAATGGAGAGCCAGAGGTTGGCGATAAAGTTGTGTGCCTAAAAAATAATTACGCACAGATTTTTGCACCAATTTACAATGGGATGACTGGTTATATCGAAGAAATTACACCATACAAAGATCATTGGTATGAGGCAATGATTAGCTTTCCAGAAGAGGGGCGAACATTTGATGGGATTATGATTCGTTCGCAGTTCGGGGCGCCCGCCTTGGTTGAATCAATAGAAGGGGTTAAACATAAAGAGCTTGGAGATCGTTTTGATTTTGGATATGCACTTACGGTTCATAAGGCTCAGGGCTCTCAGGCGAGAACCGTTGTCCTTTTTGAGGAGCGATTTCAGAAGTCCGACGATGAACAGTGGCGCCGGTGGTTATATACGGCTGTGACGCGTGCGCGAGAAAATCTCTACATTATTGGCCAATAATTCGCTAAATTTAGCCAATAATTGACGTATTTCACGTTTTAACGTATTGTGTAATTCATGAACCGAATTTCACCACAACTTTTTTATCAATATTTTACCTGCCCAAGCTGGGTTTGGTTTGATAATTTTGGCGATCCGACGAAAAAAGGTGAATCGAGTGAGATGCAACAGAAGCTTTTAGAGCAGGGCGTTGCCTTTGAAGGACGATTTATGGCGACCTTTCTTAAAGATCGCGATGTAACAACGATTGTTGCAAAAGATTGGGATGCTGCGGTTGTGGAAACTGTCGCTGCGATGAAAGCTGGGGCTGGGATTATTTATCAAGGACGTTTGCGAACGAGACATTACGAAGGAATCCCAGATTTACTCATGCGACGACCAGGAAAATCAAAGTTTGGTGAGTGGTATTATCAGCCGATTGATATCAAATCGTCGCTTGATTTGAAAGATGAACATAAGTATCAGCTTATGCTGTATACGCTTATGCTCGCTGATATTCAAGGGTTTGAACCTCCACAGGCGGGGATTATAACAATATCAGGAGAACCAATAGAATTTAAAATTGAAACATTTCGTGAGCGTTTTTTTGCGTGTTTAGAAAAAATTGAAAAAATTATTCAGGGTGAAAAGCCTGAAATGCAATTGACCAAAGCATGTACGAATAGTCCATGGTATTCAAGTTGTATTGAGGATGCAGAGCAGGCAGATGACATTGCGCTGCTGTACAAAGTTGATAAACGTGCGCTGAAAGCGCTGCGTGAATTTGGTATTCGAACAGTTGAGGATGCGCGAAAAATCGATCCAGATTCGTTTGGTGATAAAATCCCGTTTTTAAAGCGGAACGGATTGGAGCGCATGAAGTTGCAAGCCGAAAGCTTGAAAACAGGAAAGGTGTTTCCGCGTCATGAGACTCGAATGCCTGAGGCGCCGCTTGAAATTCACTTTGATATCGAAGGAGATCCTTTGTATGGTGTGGATTATTTGTTTGGTGTTTTGATTCATGATCGAACGGCTGGGACCGAGGTCTACCGACCATTTTTAGCAGAGCATCCAGAGCACGAGGCAGCGATGTGGCGTGAATTTGTTGATTGGGTTAAGACATTGCCTGGTGATTATGTGGTATTTCACTATGCGCCATACGAAAATACGCGTATGAATATGTTTGCGCGGCGTTACGCGTCTGAAATGGATGCTGAAGATCATGCAGCTGTAGCACAATTTACAGCGAGACTTTATGATCTCAATGATGTTGTTAAAGATGATTTTATTTTCCCAATTTATTTTTACGGACTAAAGCAGATCTGCAAATTTTTAGGATTTAGCTGGAGAAGCGCGAAAGCAGGGGGAGTTCAGAGTATTTTTTGGTACGAAGAATGGCTAAAAACAGAGAATCGCGAAGTTTTGAACACAGTAATTGACTATAATGAAGATGATGTTCGTGCGACCAAGTTTTTGAAGGACTGGATTGTATCTCAGAAATAGGGCCTTGACCCGGGGTTGAAGCCGTTGTAGGTAGTGATATACTACAAATACTATGACTTCAGATATATTTGACGTTGGCTCAAGCGAAGAGGAGATTTTTGAAGAACTTAGAATTAGAAATGAGTTGGAGCCAGTTACGTCTCACGCTCATTACCTTTCTGTTATCGATGAAATTATTGCGGAAAAAATTGATTTTGGCGAAATTCATCCTGACGAAGATGTGCAGCTTATAAAAGATAATTTAGCCCGACGCTTTGATGACCTTGGACTATAGTTTGAACACCCATTATGAAATTTGATCTTTTAGCAATTGGCGACGCGACAATTGATACGTTTTTGTTTATCGAAGACGCACAGGTAACGTGTACACTCCATAAAGACTCTTGTCAGCTCTGTGTAAATTACGCAGATAAATTGCCTGTTCAAAAAATTGAGCGGACTGTTGCGGGAAATGCAGCGAATAATGCAATTGGATCTTCGCGTCTGGGACTAAAAACAACATTTGTTTCTCAGTTTGGAAATGATGGATCTGGCGAATGGATCTATGAAAAATTGAAAGAAGAAAAGGTGAATACTTCCTATGTTTCAATTGATAAAAAATTGGAAACAAATTCCTCGACCGTTTTGAGTTTTCAGGGTGAGCGAACAATTTTTGTATATCACGCGCCGCGAAAATACGCGCTTCCAAAGAAGATGCCGCAATCAAAAGTTGTTTATTATACATCAGTTGGCGAACACCATGGGCGATTGAGTAAAGAAGTTGTTCAATACATCAAGAAGTCTGGAGCGCGACTCGCGTTTAATCCAGGAACATATCAAATACGTGCGGGCTTGGAGAAACTGAAGCCTGTGCTTGCTGTGACGGATGTCTTGTTTGTGAATAAAGAAGAGTCATCAAGAATTTTGGGTGTTAAAGACGATATTAGATCTTATCTTTTGGCGTTTCATGAGCTTGGGGTAAAAACAATTGTTGTTACAGATGGTCAGGCAGGATCATATGCCTATGACGGTGAAAAATTTTATCATTTAGGAATTCCGAAAACGAAGGTTGTTGAGCGAACCGGTGCAGGTGATTCATTCGCTACGGGTTTTGTTGCAGCACTTCATTATGGCAAGTCGGTGCGTGAAGCTATGTGTTGGGGAACAATGAACGCATCGTCTGTCGTTATGTATACGGGGCCGCAAAAAGGATTGTTAACGCGACCGAAGCTTGAAGCCTTGCATAAGAAGACTAATCACATGTGCGCACAAGAAATTTAATATGCTGGTAAACTTAAACAAAATTCTTCCGCTTGCGCGCAAAAAAAAATATGCAATTGGTGCGTTTAACATCTCTAATTTAGAGATGGCGCAGGGTGTTATTTTTGCGGCAGAAAAGCTAAAGGCTCCGGTAATTCTTCAAACCTCGGAGGGGGCGCTTGAGTATGGAGGGCTTGAATATTTGGCAGCAATTGGTCATGTTGCAGCAGAACTCAATAAAAAATTGCCGGTCGTTTTGCATTTGGATCACGGGAAAGACGAATCGCTCGTTGAGCGTGTGATCAGGTCTGGTTGGTATTCAAGTGTAATGATTGACGCATCTCGTTATTCACTTGAAAAAAATATTTCGGTGACGCGAAAAATTGTAGAGCTCGCGCACGCGCGGGGAATGAGTGTTGAAGCAGAGCTTGGTGCAATTGTTGGACAAGAAGATTTGGTGAAGGTGTCGGCGAAAGAATCGACATTCACAGATCCTGAGCAAGTTAAAAAATTTGTTGCTTTGACGAAGTGCGACGCACTCGCGGTTTCAATTGGAACAGCGCATGGCTCGGTAAAATATGCCCCTGGCGAAAAACCGGTTTTAGATTTGGGCCGTCTTAAAAAAATTGCAGCAACAACTTCGGTCCCACTTGTGTTGCATGGAGCAAGCTCAGTCTCTCATGATTTACTTGTTGAACTTCACAAAACTTGTAATGCATTGGGTGATTGTGAGCGCATTCATAACGCAGTTGGAATTCCAGAATTGCAAGTAAAAAAAGTAATTGCACTTGGAATTTCGAAAGTGAATGTTGATACGGATCTTCGAATTGCGTTTACGTCCGCAGTTCGTGAAAAATTATTGACTGATGCAAGTTTTATCGATCCTCGAAAATTGTTAGGTCCTGCGCGAGAGGCAGTTCAAAAACTTGTAGAGAAAAAAATTAAATCGTTTGGTTGGAAGTAAGATTACTTCAAAATTTTTTGTACAGCAGCAACAATGTTTACGGCCTTCATCCCGTATTTTTTGAGTAGTTCGTCAGGTGTTCCAGATTCTCCGAAAGCATCATTCATTCCAACTGGGATAATTGGCACTGGATTTGTTTGTGATAAAAATTCTGCAATCGCGCCGAACAATCCACCTGTTGTTTGGTGTTCCTCAATGGTAACAGCCGCACCTGTTTTTTGGACTGATTTTAAAATTGTTTTTTTGTCGAGCGGTTTAATTGATGGACAATTGATAACTTCCACATCGATGCCGCGTTTGCTGAGTTGTTCTGCGGCGAGCAAGGCTTCGTAGACGAGGGGGCCGCACGCGATGAGCGTGATATCAGTTCCTTCACGAAGTACAACCGCCTTGCCGATTTCAAATGGTGTGCTTGGGCGTGTTATTACGGGAGTTTTTTCGCGTGTGAATCGGATATAAACAGGTCCTATATATTTTGCTGCAGCGAGAACTGCTTTGCGCGCCTCGTGCGCGTCGCATGGAGCGAGCACAACCATATTCGGTAGCACGCGCATGATTGCGATGTCTTCGAGCGCCTGGTGCGTTGCACCGTCAGGGCCGACAGAAATTCCAGAGTGAGCACCCATGATTTTTACATTCAGGTTACTGTATGCAATCGAAACGCGAATCTGATCCCAATTTCGGCCAGGAGAAAAAACAGCGTAGCTCGAAATGAATGGAATTTTTCCGGTTGCCGCCATTCCGGCTCCAACGCCGGCCATGTTTTGCTCAGCAACTCCCATTTCAAAAAAACGCGTAGGGAAAGCTTCTGCAAAGGCAAGAGAGCGAGTCGATTCCATTAAATCGCAACACAAAACAACTACATTTTGATTCGATTTTCCAGCTTCAACAACTCCTTCGCCATAGCCATTGCGCGTAGGGATCATTTCGACGTCTTTCGAAAAAAGTTTTGGGTTTAAAAATTTATTCATGTTCGCTTATGATTCGGCCGCCAAGTGTGCGCAGTTGTCGCAACGCTTCGCGAGCCTCTTGTTTTGACGGTGGCTTTCCGTGCCAGGTGTAATCGTTCTCCATAAAATCAACGCCCTTGCCTGGAGTTGTGTGCGCTAAAATGAGCGTTGGTTTTTCGATGATTGATTTTGCTTCGTCGCACGCTTCGATGATTGCGCGAATATTGTGTCCATCAACTTCGATAACGTGCCAACCAAACGCGCGATATTTATCGCTGAGCGGTTCAAGCGGCATAACAAATTCTGTTTGGCCGTCGATCTGAATATTGTTGCGGTCCATGATGCCAACAAGATTGTTGAGGCGATATTTTCCGGCGCTCATTGCAGCTTCCCAGGTTTGCCCCTCTTCTTGCTCGCCATCAGACATAAGGCAAAAAACGCGCGAACGCGATTTGTTTAATTTGAGCGCGAGCGCAACACCAACTGCTTGAGATAATCCTTGTCCAAGCGGGCCGCCAGTATTTTCAACGCCAGGAAGTGAGCCGCGATGAGGATGTCCTTGCAATCGAGAGTTTAATTTGCGCAGCGTTTTAAGTTCAGATCGCGGAAAAAATCCTGCGTGGGCGAGTGCTGCGTAGAGAACGGGGCAGATGTGTCCGTTCGATAAAATAATGCGATCGCGTTTTTCGTCTCGCGGTTTTTTTGGGTCGATTTTTGCGACGTGAAAATAGAGTGCTGTAAAAACATCTGCCATTCCGAGCGGTCCAGCGCTGTGACCAGACCCCGCTTCGAGCAACATTGAAACAATATCCTCGCGAATGGTATTTGCAAGGACTTCAAGTTGGCGAACTTTTGATTCACGAATGAGCATAACTATAAAATTATAGCATGCCCACGCAAAATTTTATACGGCGTCTTCGAAGCGGTTAATATATTCAATCGCGGCGAGCGCGGCGGTGCATCCCATACCAGCGGCAACAACAATTTGTTTGTATGGCGTGTTGGTAACGTCGCCGGCTGCGTAAATTCCCGGCAAGTTTGTGCGACAGAGTTGGTCAACTAAAATTTGTCCGAACTTATCTTTTTCAACTGGCGCAAAACCAGAGTTTGGATTGTTGCCGATGTGAATCATGACGCCTTGCGTTGCAGCCGTGTGCGATGAGCCATCGGGAAGTGTGTATGTGACACCTGAAACAGATCCTTCACCTTCGATCGCGGTTGTTTTTGCGTTATAAATAATTTCAACGTTCGGGGTTTTGGTGAGTTTGTCGATCAAAATTTGCTCTCCTTTGAATTTGTCATTTTTGTTGATCACAAAAACTTTTGTCGCGATCGATGCCATCATGAGGGCAGATTCGAGCGCACTATTTCCGCCACCGATTGTTGTGGTGATTTTGTTTTTGTAGAGTGGGCCGTCGCAAACTGTGCAGTAGGTGACACCTCGGTGCAAGAGTCCGTCTTCGCCGGTGACGCCAAGATGTTTTGGTTTAACGCCGGACGCCAAAATAATCGCGCGTGTTTCGTAGGTGACGTCTTCGCCGCTGAGCGACTTTGCTTTGACGATCCATGTTTTGCCAGACGGAACAATCTCGCTCACAAAAAAACCTTCATCAACAGGAACGTTGTTGAATTTTAATTGCTCTCTTAATTTTTCAGCGAGTTCAAAACCTGTTGTTTCGTTAATAGTTGGCCAGTTTTCTACGGTTCCAGAAAGCGCAACTTCGCCGCCGATGTCGCCAGTAACCATTTTAAAATTGAGTTTTCGTCGCGCTGCATAAACAGCTGCAGTTGTGCCGGCGATTGAACCGCCAATAATGATGAGATCAAACATAGTTTTTGAAGTTTAGCGCGATTCGGATTCCTGCGCAATTTTTTCGAGTTCGGCCCATGCCTCAGCAACATTTTTTTTGCCATCAAAGAGCGCCGAATTTACGCGAACGCGCGTTGCACCCGCGGCGATGCAGAGCGGAAGTGTTTCTGCAGTGATTGCGCCGTCAACACCAATGATTGCGTGGTGGTTGTTTGCAGCGAGCTCTGCAATTTTTTTAAGAACGCTATGTTCGAATGGGCGACCGCTCGCACCAGGCTTCACGGTCAAACACATAACTTCGTCGACGTATGGAAGAACATCGAGAACATCGACTGCTGGCGTTTCAGGATTGATCGCAACGACAACGTCCCATCCGTAAAAACGAATTGCTTCAACAACTTGTTTTGGTTGAAGCGCAGTTTCGAGATGAAAAACCACGCGCTTGAGCGATGGCAACTCTGACCATGCCTCAAGATGTTCGAGCGGGTGTGCGACCATCAAATGGAGCTCGAACAAAAGCGGTGATACGGTTGCACTGATGTCGCCCGGATCGGCCCATGTTTTTCCAGGGAGCCATGTGTCGTCAAGAATGTCGATTTGTGCCATTGTCGCGAGATTTTCAACGGCGCGGACACGAGTTTCAAATTCTTTGCGAGTTTGCGTTAAGAGTGCGGGCAAGAGTTCAATCATATTTTTCGATTTCAGCGATGCGGCGGATGTGGCGTTCTTCACCCGAGAATTTTGTTGCAAGGAATTTTTTAACAATTGATTTTGCAAAGTCTGGCTGGAGGACGCGGCCGGCGATGCAGAGAATATTTGCGTCATCGTCTTTGCGCATAACTTCTGCTGCGGTTAAGTTGTAGCCGATACCTGCGCGAATGTTGGGGTGGCGATTTGCGGCGATACAAACACCAATGCCGCTTCCACAAAATAAAATTCCGCGTGATTTTTCTGGATCTTCGGCGACTTTTTTTGCAACAGCGTGGGCGATTTCCGGGTAGTCGTCGTCCGGAACCATTGTTTTTGAGCTCAAATCTTCAAAGGGGGTGTTTATGTAGCGAAGGTACTCTGCGACCGCTTCTTTCAGTTCAAAACCTGCATGATCTGCTCCAAGGTATAACATAGTTCATGAAATATGGCTCATTATAGCACATATTCAAATAAGCTTGTTGACAAAAACTGAGAAATAGGATAGATTAGTTTCCTTACAGCGCTTCAGTTTTCCTGAAAAGGAGTACGGAGACTAGGCGTTTTAATCGAGGAGGAGTAATGCTCCACTTGTCCACGAAAAACTATTTGACCCCGGAACAGGAAGTCGGCGTCGGTCATTTCCACCACAACGCGGTGGCCGCCCGCCGCGAAGCCAGAGCCGCTCTTCTGGCCGCTAAGGCCATGGGAATCGCGGCCAAGACCTGTTCCAAGAAGGCTCAGCGCCGTCGGCAGCTCCACGAGGTGGCTCTGATCGAAATCGGTGCCATGAGCGAGGGCGTCAAGCGCCCGACCAAAGAGCGCTACCATTTTCGCCGCCGCTAGGGCCCGCCAACAAAGGAGCTAAACAGCTCTAAACCGTTGGCCACAGCCGACCCCCGCACAAAACGCATCAAGCGCTTGTGTGGGGGCCGTTTTATTTTTTGGGATCTGGACAACTGAGCGAAAATTCAGTAAAGTTGCATAACTAATCGAAATGCTATGGCAGCTCCAAAATTCCCGGATTTAGAAGTCGCAATGCTCGCCAAATGGGACGAGGAAAAACTTTTTGAAAAAACGCTTGAGAAAACGAAAAATGGTAAACCATTCGTCTTTTTTGAAGGTCCGCCAACAGCAAACGGCAAGCCAGGAATCCACCACGTGATCTCGCGCGCCTTTAAAGATGCGATTCCACGCTACCAAACCATGCGTGGCCGCCGCGTTGATCGCAAGGGTGGTTGGGACACTCACGGATTGCCGGTTGAGCTCCAGGTTGAAAAGGCTCTCGGCATTTCGGGCAAGCCACAAATCGAAAATTTGGTTGAAGGCGACGTGCATGCGTCGATTATCGAATTCAACAAAAAATGTAAGGAAAGCGTGTGGACATATTTGGATGAATGGATCAAAGCGACGCGCCGCATGGGATATTGGGTTGATATAGACAACGCGTACGTGACCTACAAAAACGAATATATCGAATCGCTCTGGTCGGTTTTGAAGCAGGTGAATGCGCGTGGGCTGCTCTATCAGGGTCACAAAGTTGTGCCACATTGCCCTCGTTGCGGAACCGCGCTCTCGAGCCACGAAGTTGCGCAGGGGTATAAGACGGTGACTGATGAGTCGGTATTCGTTAAGTTTGCAGTTGCCCACGAGCCAGCGACGTTTTTCTTGGGTTGGACAACAACGCCATGGACGCTTCCGGGAAATGTTGCACTTGCAGTTGGGGCGAACGTTGATTATGTTCGTGTAAAAGTTGGCGAGGAATTTTATATTTTGGCAGAGGCGCTCGTGGAAAAAGTTTTGGGTGAGGGCGCTGAAGTTGTCACTAAAATGAAGGGCGCTGATTTGGTTGGCAAAGAATATGTACCGCTCTTCGATTATCTTCAAAACGAAATTTCGGCGGAAGATCGCGTGAATGCGTTCAAGGTTTACGCGGCAGATTTTGTAACAACGACCGATGGATCGGGTATCGTGCATACCGCAGTGATGTATGGTGTTGACGATTACGATTTGGGTGAAAAAGTTGAATTGCCGAAAGTTCACACAGTCGGTGAGGATGGAAAATTTTTGCCATTCATCACGAAGTGGGCGGGCAAGTTTGTAAAATCGGACACGGTTGAAAAAGAGGTGATTGCGGATTTGCAGGAGCGCGGACTTTTGCTTCGCAGCGAAAAATATGAGCACGAATATCCATTTTGCTGGCGCTGTTCGACACCTCTTTTGTACTACGCAAAAGATTCGTGGTTCATTCGCATGTCGGGCCTCAGCGCGGAAATGCAAAAGCGCAACAACGAAATTCACTGGGTGCCAGAGCATATTCAGCAGGGGCGTTTTGGTGAGTGGCTTAAGAATGTAAAAGATTGGGCTATTTCGCGCGAGCGATATTGGGGTACACCGCTTCCGATTTGGAAGTGTGATTCGTGTGCGAAATTTGATGTGCTCGGAAGCGCGGCGGAAATTTCTGCGAAGGGAATGGCAGCGCCGGATGATTTGCATCGTCCGTTTGTGGATGACATTTCGTATGCGTGTGAGTGCGGTGGGCGCAAGACGCGCGTGAAGGAAGTTGCGGATGTGTGGTTTGATTCGGGTGCGATGTTTGTTGCGCAGTGGGGATACAAATGGGGCGAGGAAGGCGAAGCGAAGAAAAATTTCGAGGAGCATTTCCCTGCGGATTATATTGCCGAGGCGATCGATCAGACACGCGGATGGTTCTATACATTGATGGCAGTTGCGACATTGCTTGAGCTCGAAGCGCCATTTAAAAATGTGGTGTGTATCTCACATATTTTGGATGGTAAGGGGGTGAAGATGTCGAAGTCAAAGGGAAACATTATTGATCCGTGGGAAATTTTCAACGAATACGGTGCGGATCCAGCACGCTTTTTCATGTTCGCAACATCGCAGCCGGGTGATCCAAAATTGTTCGACAAAAAATCAGTGGACGAAGTAGTGAAAAAAGTATTTCTTATTTTGTGGAACGTTCTTGAGTTCTACAAATTGTATCCAGGCAAAAAAGTGCTCGAGCTGAATACGGACCATCCGCTCGATGCGTGGCTTGAGGCGCGTCTGCACAAGACAGTGAATTATGTGACTGAACAGCTCGATGCGTATGAGCTCACGAATGCGACACGCGAACTCGCGGCGTTCGTGACGGATTTGTCGACATGGTATGTTCGTCGGTCACGCGGACGTTTCAAGGCGGCGAATGCAGATGCAGCAAATGCAGCTGCGATGCTTCGTCATGTGTTGGTGACGGTTGCAAAATTGTTCGCACCTTTTACGCCGATGATTGCGGACGGATTGTATCGTGAGATTGAAGGTGCGGATGAGTCAGTTCATTTACAGGACTGGCCTGAAGCAAAAATTGTTGATGAAAATTTGCTGGGCAAGATGGATCTCATGCGTGCGCTTGTGACGCAGGCGCTCGAGCAGCGCGCGAAAACAGGAATTCCAATTCGTCAGGCGCTTGGGAAATTGACCGTGCCACAGGAAGCTGCGGGTCTCGCGCCTTTGTTCGAGATTTTGCAGGATGAAATTAATGTCGAAGTTGTTGAAGTGGGCGAGGCTCTTGAGCTCGATACAACAATGACGCCCGAGCTGCTTGAAAAGGGAATGGTTCGCGAATTGGTTCGCCATATTAATGCGGCGCGCAAGGAAGCGAAGTTGAATCCGGGACAGTCGGCAGTTGTGCGCGCGAGTGCGCCAGCGGAATTGCAGGAAGTTATTACGCGTAATGCTGAGGAGCTTCTGCGCTTAACTGTTTCACGATTCGAGTTTGCGGAAGGCGTTGAGGGAACTGAAATTTCGGTTGGCGACAATAAGTTGGTGTTCAAAATTGAGGCTTAAAATTGATTGAAATTTATAGAAGCGACTCATGTTTGGGTCGCTTTTATTGATGTTGCAAACCTGAGAGACATTAGGTAAAGTACCTCTACTATGAACTACTTCGTAAAAGCAACGGCTGAATTTGGTAAAGACACACTGATTGTTCCGCTTTTTAAAAACGAGAAAAAACGTGCGTTTGCTGATTTGATCTCTGAAGAACATTTTAAAGGAGACCGTGGCGAATTACTATATTCCTTGCTCCCACACACAGCAGGGATGCATCATGCGATTTTTGTTGGACTTGGTGATGCGAAAAAAGCAACTGCGGCAACGATTGCAACAGCAATTGCGAATGCGGTTAAACATGCACAGGATAAAAAACGAACAACTATTTCAGTGCAGCTGAGTGCTGAAATTTTGAAACTGGTGGATACGCGCGAGCTCGGTGAATTGTGCGCACGCATGATCGGACTCGTGACATATCATTTTACAGAATATCTCACGGATACTGATCGGCATATTGCGAAAATTGAATCGGTAACGTTTGTTGGAGTTCCAAAAGTTTCGATAAAATCTTTTGAGGCGGGAATTTCGGCGGGTGCGATTATTGATGGGGCTGTCCAGGAAATGCGCTCACTCGGCAATCACACACCAGCGAATATGCATCCGGAGCAGCTTGCGAGCGAGGCGGTTCGGCTTGCAAAGGGTGTTGCAAAATTGTCGGTTAAGGTTTTAAGCAAAAAAGAAATTGAGGCGGAGAAAATGGGTGGTTTGCTCGGTGTTTCTGCAGGTTCGGTTCGACCACCAACATTCATCATCATGGAATACAAAGGTGGAAAAGCGACTGATGCGCCGACAGTTTTTGTTGGAAAGGGAATCACGTTTGATGCAGGCGGAATTTCGATTAAGCCGTCGTCGAAAATGGATGAAATGAAATTTGATATGATGGGTGGCGCGACCGTTATTGGTGCGCTTCTCGCAATTGCGAAATTAAAGTTGCCGGTGAATGTTGTTGGACTCGTTCCGGCAGCGGAAAATTTGCCGTCGGGTAGCGCGATTGTTCCAAGCGATATTTTAAAGATGCATAACGGCAAAACCGTTGAGGTGCTCGACACGGATGCAGAAGGTCGTTTAATTTTGGCGGACGCGTTGTCGTTCGCGGCGCGATTTAAACCAAAGGCAGTTATTGATTTAGCAACACTGACCGGTGCGTGCGTTGTTGCAATTGGTGAAACGCGAGCTGGGTTTTGGAGCACCGATGAAAAGTTGGCTGGTCGCATTGAACTGGCATCAAAAAAAATCGAAGAGCATGTGTGGCGCATGCCACTCGGCGATGATTTTACATCGCAGGTGAAATCTGATGTTGCGGATTTAAAGAATATTACCGATCGTTGGGGAAGTGCAAATACCGCTGCGGCATTTTTGCAGCAATTCGCGCCGGTGGCGACGTGGGCGCATATCGATATTGCTGGCGTTGCGAATTCATCGAAGTTGCAACCAGCGCGTCGCGCGGGTGCGAGCGGCTGGGGAGTTGCCTTGCTTGTTGAGCTCGTTCGGCGGTAAAATGTAATCACTATGAGTGACACAACATCGTTAGAATTAGGAAAAATTGGCGGGCTCGACGAGGCGCCAGGCACATCGGTTTCCGACGTGTTGTTAGAGCAGGTTGATGCAAAAGTTAGCGCGATCGAAGAGCGACGTAATAGTTTGAAGCCGTATCAGGCAGCAGTTGTTGTAACAACGTCTGATCTTGAAAAATTAAAAGCAGCGCTTGCAGCATCAACAAATTCAGATATCAAGCATGTGTACGAGCGTGCAATTTCCGCTGCAATCGAGCTTGAAAATGCGGTGAAAAAACAAGGGCAAGAAGTTGTAGATGAAATTTCAGATTTGCAGGTAGAACTTGAAAAATTGCTGGAACAACTCAAAAAAGAGGATCCTAATAATTTATTAATCTCTCAAATCTAATATGGGATTTTTATCAGGATTATTCGGTAGTAAACAGGCGGTTGTGCAGCCAGCAAGTCCGTTAGATGAGGTTAAGCGTCAGATTGAATCAGCAGAAGGTGAGTTGCGTGAGGCTGAGCAGCAGCTCGCTGCAACTTCTGATCAGGAAATTAAGACTTCGCTTGAGTTCTTAGTGACTCGCAAAACACAAGCACTCACTGATTTACAGGATAAATTTAAATCGCTTTCAACAAAATGATTGGATATCTTTCTGGAATAATTAAATCGATTACGGGGCGAGGTGTTCTTGTTGATGTACATGGTGTTGGTTACCTCGTTTTTATGAATGCGGGTGACATGGCGCGTGCTCACGTGGGCGCGTCTGCGGAAATTTTTTGCTACACGAATGTTCGCGAAGACGCATTACAGCTATTTGGATTCTTTTCCGAGGACGCTCGAGATTTTTTTGAAGTCCTGATTAGTGTGAGCGGTGTTGGGCCAAAAAGTGGGCTGCTTATCTTGTCAGTTGGAACAACGTCGGATGTTCGTCTTGCAATTGAACAGGGGGATGTAAAATTTTTAACGAGCGTTCCGGGTGTTGGGAAAAAAATTGCGGAGCGAATTATTCTTGAGCTCCGTGGAAAGCTACCCGAAGTTGTTGGCTTGTTTGGAGATAATGACCATACACAAGCAGTTGATGCTCTTGTGAATTTAGGTTATCGAAAAGAAGATGCGGCTTTGGTTTTACGCGGAAAAAGTGGAACGACTGAAGAATTAATTCGTATCGGATTAAAACAATTACATGGCTAAATTTTTTGTCGGTACAGATGAAGAATGGGATAAGCTGATTGTCGACCCTGTGCAGTCGGGCGTGGTTTTGCAATCGTCGATGTGGGCACGTGTGCAGCATGCACGCGGAAATTCATGCGTTCGAATTTTGGATGAAAATGGGGCGCCGTCGCTGTGGGTTTCGCTTCAAATTATGCCGCTTGTTTCGGTTTGGTTTTGTCCAAAAGGTCCGCTTGTTTTGCCACCACAATCTGATTGGTCTGAAATCGTCGAATTATTGCAAAGCATAAAACACGCAACAGTTCTCCGTATAGAACCACCGCATGGTTTTACATTGGAGCAGGGCAATCTTCGGTTTGCTGCACGCCGAGATGTGTCATCATCGCACACATTGATGACACAAATTTTGCAGGATACAGAAAACTTGTTCAAAACGTTTCATGAAAAAACACGATACAATATTCGTGTCGCTGAAAAACATGGAATTGTAGTCAAAAAACTTTCAGCAGAAGAAGTAATAAAATTTGAAGATCGAATTTTATCGCTTTATACCATGACAGGTAGTCGACATGAAATTACAGCAACTCCACGCGAAGATTTGCACGCACTTTTTTCGGTGTGCGATGTGTGGGCAGCGTTCTCGGGTGAGAATATTGTTGCAACATCAATGCAGGCTGGATTTGGCAAAATTTTGACATATTTACACGGTGCTTCGGACTATGAACGACGTTCGATGATGGCACCCTACGCGCTGCACTGGGCAATTTTGCAAGATGCTGCGGTGCGCGGTTTCGAATTATATGACTGGTGGGGTATTGCCCCGTCGGGCAGCGAAAACCATCGTTTAGCAGGTGTTACACGCTTTAAAATGGGATTCGGCGGAGCGATTGTTGATTCTCCAGGAACATTTGATGCCTCGATTGACCCTGTTCGTTTTGCCCTGTACACTGCACTTCGACGTCTTCGAAATAGGCGCCCATAGTACAGGGGATAGTACGTTGGCCTCCGAAGCTGGAGACGCAGGTTCGAGTCCTGCTGGGCGCAATAATAAAACCTCTCAATTTTGAGAGGTTTTATTATTGCTGAATTTATTGTGCGATAGAAGCGGTAACAGGATCGGCAATTGTCATGACATCGTTATCTGCGCTCAGAGAGAGGGTATAGGTTGCTGTAGGATCTTTTACTATAGCTTCAAGGGGTTTTACACCAACAGTCATTTCAATGACGACTTGCTGTCCTGGGGCAACCTCTTTGAGGACTGCGGTTTTTTCTGGAATCCATGTGATGCGAGCTTCGCGGCGTTCCGGATTGATTTGTTTTCCAACAACGTCAGGAGTCCCGATTGTTCCAAGATTTGTGTAATCGAAAACGCTTTTGTTTTTTATCGATGGTCCAACGCCAACGAGGGAGAGCTCTACATTCGTCACTGGTTTCTCAGATGTGTTTTTGTAGGTGATAATAAATTTCATCTGATCTCCAGATTTTACATCAGCACTTGCGCCGCCGTTAACAGAAATTGATAATGCTTTTGCACTCGGTGCTGGCTCTGTTTGAGATATTCCCGAACCACCGTCATTTGCAAGTTCAAATTTTGCAATTTTGAGCGGTTTGTTGTTGAATTGTTTTGTAATTGTGGTGATGATGTGTGCAGGCGGGGTACTGCTTGGTGAATAGGCGCCATCAATGGTAAAGACGCTTTCTTTGTTTGGTGGTAATTCTGGAATTTGAAGTGTGATAATGCCCGCCAACATTTTTGCAGGAGGGTTTGTTTTTGTTTGCTTGAACGAACTGCCTGCGTCAATTCCTAAAACTAAATTTGTGATCGGAGTATCAAGTAAATTTTTGTAAGTAACCTCAAGTTGCCCAGGTTTTTTAGTGAGCGCAAGTAAGATTGCGTCGCGCGCAACTTTTAAATCTGTATCCGTAACTTTTTCAAATTCAGAATTAAAATTTGATGGCTTGAAATCAATGTAGGCGCGGAGATTATCCTGAGTGTCT
>SXGR01424746.1_pt1 | contig 20600 bp, 13 predicted proteins | sample 3174711 | NCBI WGS metagenome assembly SXGR01 (sample SAMN11356860, study PRJNA531348) | freshwater metagenome | isolation source: freshwater sample F1-60 | place: China: Fuxian Lake, Yuxi | collected 2017-12-25 | reverse complement strand
CGTAGTCGTCCCGGTAGACCTGCACCAGCGCCTCGAGCCGCCGGGTCAGGAGCTCGACCTGCGCCGGGCCGGCGCCCTTCTGGGGGGCGAACACCCGGGCGGCGTCGACGAAGGTCGTCGACACGTCGCAGGCGACCCGGAGCCGGACGCCGCGCAGTCGGGCGACAGGGTGCAGCGCCCGCAGCGCGCCGAGACCCCCGTCGGTCGTGGCCGAGCCTCCGACGCAGACGAGCACCTCGCGGGCGCCCGCCTCGATCGCCGCCGCGATCAGCTCGCCGGTGCCGTACGTGGATGCGGCCACCGGGTCCGGTGCGTCCCCGACCAGTGCCAGGCCCGAGGCCTGCGCCATCTCGATCACGGCCCGGCGTGAGGACAGCCGCCACCCGGCCTCGACGGGGTCGCCCACCGGGTTCGACACCACCGTCCGCCGGTTGGGTCCCCCGAGCACGTCGAGCGTTCCCTCACCGCCGTCGGCCATCGGCACCTCGACGACATCGTGGCCCGCGGCCCGGAGCGGCCCGGTGAGCGCGGCCGCCGCGGCGCGCGCGTCGAGCGTGCCCCGGAACTTGTCGGGCGCCACCACGATCCGCACCGGCGCAGCGTAGGGCCGGACCACCCGGCCCGGCGGCGGCGAACCGGACCGGCTGCGGGACGGACGGCCCTAGGCTCGTGGTGGATGGTCGACCTCCACTCCGACACCCCGGTCGTGATCGCCTCGAACCGCGGGCCGGTGTCCCACCGCCGTGACGGCGATGACCTGGTCGCCGTCCGGGGCGGAGGCGGTCTGATCAGCGGACTGCGACCGCTGCTCGACTCGGGTCGGGCCATCTGGATCGCCGCCGCGCTGTCCGAGGCCGACCGGGCCGCGGCCCGGGATCCGGCGAGCGTCGTGCGCAGCGACGTGGACCACCTCGACGCCGTCCACCTGCTCGATGTGGAACAGGCCGAGTTCGACCGCTACTACGACCTCGTCGCCAACAGTTTCCTCTGGTTCGTGCACCACGGGCTGTTCGACTCGACCCACACACCCGTCTACGACGACGACTGGCACGAGGCCTGGTCCTCCTACCGCCGGGTCAACACCGCCTTCGCCCACGCCATCTGCCGCCACAGTCCTGCCGATGCCGTCGTCCTGGTGCAGGACTACCACCTGACCCTCCTGGCCCCGATCGTCGCGGCCGAGCGGCCCGATCTGCGGATGGTGCACTTCCACCACACCCCGTTCGCCGGTCCCGACGGCATCCGCCTGCTCGAGCCGACGGCCCGGGACGAGCTGCTCCGTGGACTCGGCGCCCACACGGCGTGCGGGTTCCACACCAACCGGTGGGCGACGAACTACCGGCGCTGCCAGGAGGACCACGGCACCGCCGGCGGCCAGCGGGTGTTCGCGTCGTCCCTGAGCAGCGACCTCGGCGACCTGCGCTCGGTGGCCCGCTCAGCGGCCTGCGACCGGGCGCTGGGGGACCTCGAGGGACAGGTCGGGGACCGGCAGGTGGTGGCCCGGGTCGACCGGATGGAGCTGTCCAAGAACGTGGTCCGGGGGTTCCTGGCGTTCGACCACCTGCTCGGGCTCCGGCCGGACCTCCACGACCGGGTCACGTTCGTCGCCCACTGCTACCCGTCGCGGCTCGGGGTTCCCGCCTACCGCGCCTACCACGACGAGGTCGTGGCCACCGTCGAGCAGGTGAACCAGCGCTGGGGAACCCCGGAGTGGACGCCGGTCCTGTTGAGCGATGTCGACGACTTCGCGGCGTCCGTCGCCACCTTCCGCCGCTACGACGTGCTGGTCGTCAACCCCGTCCGGGACGGGCTGAACCTGGTCGCCAAGGAGGGGCCGGCGGTCAACGAGCGCGACGGGCAGGTCGTGTTGTCGACCGAGGCGGGGGTCTCAGAGGAACTCGCCGGTGCCGCCGACGACATCAACCCGTTCGACATCGTTGCGACCAGCGCCGCCATGGCCGCCGCCCTGGACCGGGACCCCGAGGAGCGTCGGGCCCGGGCCGCCCAGTTGCGCCGGGACGCCGAGGCGCGCACGCCGACGGACTGGTTGGCCGACCAGTTGGCCGCCGCCGACTGACCCCGGCCCGGGGCGGTCCGCACGACGGCCGGGAACTCAGGCGACCAGACCGGCGAGCAGCATCGCCGCGCCGACGGGCCCGTCGACCACCACGTCCGCCCGGCCCAGCAGCTCGTCGGGGGTCTCGGGGCCGGCGACGGCGACACGCAGCGTCGGGCGGCCGGTGGACGCGAGCCGGTCGAGGGCGTCGAAGGCGGTCAGGTCACCCACGTCATCACCGACGAAGCACACCGGACCCCCGCCCACACGGGCCAGGTCGACCACCACGGTGCCCTTGTCGACGTGCAGCGGCGGGTGGAGCTCCACGCTCATCTTCGCCGGGCGCACCTCCAGCCCCGAGGCGGCGCCCGCCCGGTCGACCAGCGAGCGCACGTCCGCATCCCGGTCGGGAGCGGCGCGGTAGTGGACCGTCGCCGAGGTGCCCTTGTCCTCGAGCGTCACCCCCGTGGGCAGGTCCGGTTCCAGCGTCGCGATCGCTCTGCGGACCCGTTCGCGCCACGCGCCCGCCTCGGGGTGCTCCTCGACGCGACCACCCCGGCGCGACTCCAGTCCGTACAGGCCGACGAGCGTGAGCGCGGGGTGGTCGCCGAGCCGGCGGAGCAGGAACTCCAGCGGGCGACCCGAGACGACCGCGACCTCACCCAGTTGCCGGCTCAGACGATCCAGGACCTCTCCCGCTCCGGCGATCGGGCGGGCGGCGGCGGGGTCGTCGACGATCTCGGCGAGGGTCCCGTCGAAGTCGACGGCGATCAGGGTCCGTCCGGGGTCGCCGGCCACGGCCGAGCGGAAGGCCCCCTCCGCCGGAGTGTCACCCCGGGACGTCGAGGCCGACAGCGCTGCTCCCGGTCAGTTGGAGCCGGTCGAGCCCGATGAGCCGGACCCGGACGAACCGGTTCCGCTCGAGCTGCTGGAACCAGAGCCGCTGGAGCCGCCGGAGCTGCTCGAACCCGAACCACTCGAACCGGAGCTGCTCGAACCGGAGGAGCCGGAGCCGCTGGAGCCGCTCGAACCGGACCCGCTGGAGCCCCCGGAGCTGCTCGAGCCCGATGTACCGGAACCCGAGCCGGAGCTGCCCGAACCGGAGGTGCCGGACGACCCGCTGGAGCCCGAGGTGGACTCGGCGCCGACGATCGTGGCGATCTCCGGTCCGGCGATGATGAGCACACCGAGGTCCGTCGGCTGGTTGTCGGCCAACTCGGCCCCGCTGGGGAGCTCCTGCACCTGCGAGGCGTTCAGCCCGAGCAGACGGGCCAGCGCCTTGGCGCTCGCCTCGAAGCCCGGCGAGTAGTACACGGTCGTCACCGACACCTGCGAGGTGGAGTCGGTGGCGACGGAGTTCGAGTAGCCCTGCTGGGCGAGGAACTGACCGGTCTTGCCCGCCAGACCCGTCACCTCGGAGCCGTTGGCCACCACGACCTTCACCTGCTGCGGTGCCCGGTCGGTGGTCGGGACGGTCGTCGTGGGGGCCACCGTGGTGGTGGTCGTGTCCTCGGTGGCGATGTCCACCGGGCCGTCACCCGACTGGAAGCCGACCCCGCCGGCACGGAGCAGGAGGATCAGCCCGAGCACCACCCCGACACCCACCAGGATGAGCCCACGGGCCGCAGGATCCGGTCCACCGGGGGAGCCCGAGCGCAACGGGGTCCTGGGTCGGTCGGTCGTCGCCATGTCGGAAGACCCTAGCCGTCGGGTCCGGACGGGGTCAGGTCGACCGGCGCCGTGGGCCGATGGCGCCGGTGGGCTAGGAACGGTGCGTGGGACCGACCGAGCCCGGCCGTCGCAGACCCGGCCGATGGCACATCGTCATCGGGATGCTCGCCGCCGTCGGGCTCGTCGCGTTCATCGCGACCGAACGCGAGCAGGTGCGGCTCGCACTCGCCCAGATCCGGACCCTCGACTGGGCGTGGATGACCCTCGGCCTGGTGGCGAGCGTTCTGTCGATCGTCCTCTTCGCCGGGGTGCGCATCGTCCTGCTCGACGCAGCGGGTGGCCGGATGCGGCTGGGGACCGCCACGACGGCCTCGTTCGCGAGCGGAGCGATCGCTGCGACCGTGCCCGGAGGCGGAGCGATCGCCACCGCCTACATGCTCCAGCGGTACCGGGACGCCGGCGCCGATGCGGCGGGTGCCACCTGGGTCACCGTGGCGTCGGGGATCGTTGCCCCTGCGGTGCTCGTGGCGACGACGCTCGCCGGGTACGCGATCCTGGGCGAGGGATCGGCCGCCGTGATCGTCCCGGCCCTGCTCGCCGGGGGGTTGCTCGCAGGATTCGGCCTGCTGACCCGGCGTCCGGGACTGCTCCACCGGCCCACATCGACCGCCGTGACCTGGTGGCGCCGGGTCCGGCGACGACCGATCGACGGGGCCGACGCCGTGGCCGTCGAGTTCGTCGACCGGTTCGGTGACATCCGGGCCGGTTCCGGACGCTGGGCGGCCGCCTGGCTCCTCCAGGTCCTCAGCTGGGCCGGTGAGTTCGTCACGCTGGTGGCCTCGATCCTCGCCGTGGGCGGGACCGTCCCGTGGCAGGCCGTCCTGGCCGCCTACGGCACCAGCCAGCTGGCCGGTGCCGTCCCGCTGGTGCCCGGAGGCGCCGGTCAGGTCGAGGCCACCCTGGTCATCGGGCTCACCGCCGCCGGCATGGACACACCCACTGCGCTGGCGACGGCGGTCGTGTTCCGGATCGCATCGCACTGGCTCGTGGTCCCGATCGGCTGGATCTGCCTGGCGTTCGACCGCCGCACGCCCCGCCCGGCCGACTGAATTCCCTTCGTGTAGTTCGATCCGAGGGGTTCACCGACGCCGCGCGCGACCGATGTCACTCATGGAGGCGGACCGCACCGCGCCCGTCGGGTCCTCCGCAGGCCCGACGACACCCAGTGGGAAGGGTTGGTTCATGGATGACCATCGTCGTTCACTCGTGGTCGACCACGTGCACTTGGTCGACCAGGTCGTGGCCCAGTTGGCACCGACGCTGCCGAATCACCTCGATCGCAGCGAACTGCTCTCGGCCGGACGGCTCGGGCTCACCGAGGCCGCGATCCGCTACGAGCCGTCGACGGGCGTTCCGTTCGGCGCGTTCGCGATCCACCGGATCCGCGGCGCAGTCCTGGACGCCACGCGTTCGTTCGACTACCTGCCCGCACGCGTGCGGGCCATGCAGCGACGGGTGTCCGACGCCGCCCAGATGCACCAGAGCGAGTTCGGTGACGCCCCGACCGACCGGCAGCTCGCCGACGCCCTCATGGTCGACCCCGTCGACCTGCGCCGTCTGCGACGCCAGGTGGCGACCGGGCCGGCCTGCTCGCTGGACGTCACGACCGCAGCCGAACGACCGCTCAGCGAGACCGTGACCGACGCCAGTCAGTCCACCCCCGAGGAGACCGCCGAGGAGCACGAGCTGCTCCGGCTCATCCGCCGGGCCGTGGCGCAGCTGCCGGAGCGTCTCCGGGTGGCGATCACGGCCACGTACCTCGAGGGTCGGTCCGGCCTGGAGGTCAGCGAGCTGCTCGGCGTCTCACCCTCCCGGGTGTCACAGCTCCGGGCCGAGGCCCTGCTCCGGCTCCGGGCGGACCTGTCCCAGATCGTCGACATCAGCTACGACGGTCAGGGCGAACACGCCACGACCGCCGGATCCGCACGGGCCTGAACCCGGTCGCCAGACCGGCAGACCACCCGGCCGGCGGACCACCGGCCGGCAGATCAGGGGACCAGCGCCCGGACTCAGCGTGCGTCCGGGCGCTGCCCGTCGGCGGGCGCCGGTGACGACTGCGTGAGCGGGTCGAGCGGGTCGAGGGAGACGATCCCCTCGTCCAGGAGCGCCTCGGCGATCGCTCCCCGCACCCTCGGGAGTGCGAACTCGGCGAAGCTCTGCGGGCCCTCGAGGTCGAAGTCCTCGACGGCCTCGATCAGCTGCAGGCGACCGCGGACCGCCATCTCGAGCCGGTCCAGGTGTCGGGGCATCGCCGGGGCGAACTCCCGGACCACCCGCTCGACGAGCGGAGCGGCGGAGGCGACCAGTTCGACGCGGCGTCCGTCCACGACAGACCCCCTCAGCCCTGGTGGCGGCGGGCCCGCCGGGCCAGTCCGAGCACCACCACGCCACCTGCGAACAACAGGAGTGCTGCAGCCAGGCGATCGCCGTCCATCCCGGTGGCCGCCAGCTCACGGGGCGGCGCCTGCGAGGCCCCGCCCGACCGGGTGATGGTGACACCGGCCACCGCGGCGGGCGGCGAGGGTGCAGGCGGTGGCGGGGTGGTGTCGCCGGGGACGGTGACGATCGTGGTGGACCCCAGGACCTCGGGTTCGGTGGTCGTGGGGGCCTCCGTCGTCGTCGGGGCCTCGGTCGTGGTCGGGGCCTCCGTCGTGGTCGGCGCCTCGGTCGTGGTCGGGGCCTCCGTCGTCGTCGGCGCCTCGGTCGTCGTCGGCGCCTCCGTGGTCGTGGTCGCCTCGGTCGTGGTCGGGGCCTCGGTCGTTGTGGTCGCCTCCGTCGTGGTCGGGGCCTCGGTGGTCGTCGTGGCCTCGGTCGTGGTGGTCGCCTCGGTCGTGGTCGTGGCGATCGTCACCGTGGTGGTCGACTCCGTCGTGGTCGTCGGCTCAGTGGTGGTGGGCACCGTCGACGTCGTGGTCGTCGTCGTGGTCGTCGTGGTCGGTGGCGGGTAGACGACGACGCACAGGATGACGTGCGAGATGTCCTTGCCGTTCGAGTGGGTGTAGTCGTCACCGACCACCGGGCCGTCGATCAACTGGTTGGCGTCGTCGCCAGCACCGGCCTTGATCACGATCAGGTCCCAGGCGCCCCCCTCGGGCGCCGGAGGAACCTGGAAGGGGGTCGTCACGGGCTCGTACTTGACGCAGTACTCGTATCCGTTGGACTGCCAGTAGTCGACCTGGTTGTACTGCGGATCCTGCGGGAGGTACTGGGCCGACGAGTCGGCCACGACCGCCAGGAGGGCGACGAGCGTGACACCTCCGACGGCGACGAGGGCGGCGAGGAGCTTCCGATGCTGCATGGGACCCACGTCGGGCAGAGGCGCCGGAGATTGAGCGCGTGATCGCTCCGAACGCCCGGAACCGCTCCGGGACGAGGGTCCCTGCCGGGCGGAGTGGTCCGACCCGAGGTGCCGGGCGTCGACGCACCCGGACCGCCGGGACGACTGCGTCGCTGACACCCGGGAGGAACCGTGACCCTGACCAGGACCGAACGACCCAGCTTCCGCACCTGGCTCGCCGGCGCACCGCGCTGGACCACCGTGCCCGATCTGAGCGAATGGCTCGAGCGCGACGGCATGCGACTCGAGGTGGTCCGTGAACCCGACGCCGTGGTGCACCGCATCGAGGTTCCCGGGATCGACCCGGACCGGGACCTCCGGGTCGAGCTCGACGACGGCTGCCTCGTCGTCACCGCCGAACGGCGTGAGGAGCACCACGGCGACGGCGACGGGCCGGTGCGATCGGAGTTCCACTACGGGCGCTCCAGCCGCCGTGTGACCGTCCCGTCGGGGACGACACCCGAGGACGTGAGCGCCTCCTACCGGGACGGGATCCTCGAGGTCAGGGTGGCGACGACGGGAACGGGCCCCGAGTCACACCGCATCGCGGTTGCCCGGGACTGAGGGTCCGGAGCCCGTGCGTTCCAGGACGAAGCACACCGGGTCCTGACCGTCCTCGGCCACCGGGGCGCACTGCTCCCGGGTGAAGCGGGCCCGGGTGGCGACCAGCGCCGCCGCCGTGCGGGACGGCACGTCCAGCTTCCGCATGATGCTGGTCATGTAGTTCTTGACGGTCTTCTCGGCCAGGAACAGCTGTGCGGCCACCTCGCGGTTCGACCGTCCGTCGGCGACCAGGTCCAGCACCTGTCGCTCCTGGTCCGTCAACCTGGCGATCGCGGACTGCTCCGGCGAGCGACGCGGCGATCGGTGCGGCCGGACGACCCGGGTGTCCCCGCTCCGTGGGGCCCGGCCGGTCACGTGACGGAGTTCGTCGAGGAGCCGATCGCAACCCACGTGCTTCAGGACGAGCGCATCCGCGCCCGCCTCGACCGCGGCGTCGGCCACCGCCGGGGCCGCGTCACCGGTCAGGACGACGATCCGGGTGGACGGCAGCTCGCGACGGATCGTCGCGCACAGATCGAGTCCGCTGCCGTCGGGCAGGTGGACGTCGAGCACCACGACGTCCGGACGGGTCGCCCGGATCCGGAAACGCGCCTGGGTCACCCGCTCGGCCTCGCCGACCACCTGGAGATCGTCCTCACCGTCGACGACGAGCGCCAACGACTGACGCAGGACGACGTGGTCCTCGACCAAGAACACCGCGACCGGTCGCCCGTCCGGGTCAGTTCCGGTCAGGTCGATCACCTCCGACTCATCCACCCGGGGGAAACCGATCCGCTCGGGTGGTGTCGACCGGCACCGGGACGGGCACGACGGCGCTCGTGGCGCCGATCCAGACGTACTCGTCGAACTGCTGCGGGAGCACGCCGCGGAGCACCGCCGGCCGATCCGTCGGGGCCGGACCGACCACCGGACCGACGACACGTTGGGGCCGGCGGCCGCCGAGCTCGGCACCGACCCGATGCTGTCGCGTCGCCCGGAGGTCGAGCAGGAACGCCGGGAGGTGACTGGCGTCGAGCAACTCCTCGATGCTCCCGGCCCTGGCCGGTTCGAGCGACAGGACCTCGGTGTGGCCACCCCAGGAGGTGGCCGCCGCCACCGAGCCGGTGCCGCTGCCCATGCCGATCAGGTAGGCGTCGTCGCCGAAGGCGGACCGGCAGGCCTGACCCAGGCTCGAACCGCCGGCGAGGTCGAGGTCGGTGGCGGCGGCATCGCCGACCCGGGCGGCGTGCGACCAGACGACGACGGGCCCCTCGGCCCGATCGACGATCGAGCGCAGGAAGGTCGCCGCCCGCCGCTCCCGCTCGGACCACCAGTCCGGACCGCCCGCCACGGTCGCGGCCACGCTCTGTGGCGTCGAACGCACCAGGTCGTCCTGCGCCGTCGGGTCGAGGAACTCCCTCGGGCCGGACGGGTGCTCCAGGCGCTGCCGGGCGGCCTCGACCGCCCGCTCCACGACACGATCGACCGCAGCTGCAGCTCGTCCCGACAGCGTCGGCGGCCCGACCGGCCCGTGTGCCCACGGGACGTCGGTGACGTAGCGGCGCCGCAACGCGTCCGCGGCAACGGGGTCGCTCCCGTCGAGTGCGTCGAGCACCTGCGACCGCACGCAGTCGCCGGCATCGACGTCGAGGCCCACGAGCCGCACGGGGTCCGATCCGTCGCCGGCCGCCACCCTACGGCGCAGCCACGCCAACAGGGCTCCGAACTCCTGGTTGCGCCACCGCCACGACGGGAAGGCGGCGCACGGCGGCGGTTCGTCCGGGCTCGGGTCGATCCCGGCGCACCAGGCGTCGAGCGCAGCGACGTCCGGCCAGTCGGCATCGAGCACGACCGTCCGGCACCCGAGGTGGTCGACGAGGGCCCGGGTGATCCGGGCACCGACCTGGACGAACTCCGAGGTCCCGAGGGTCGAGGGACCGAGCAGTACGACGCGTGCGCCGGACAGCCGGTGCAACAGTCCGGACAGGTCTGCGCCGGTGATCGAACTGAACGGCTCGCAGGCTCGGGCCAGGCGCTCCGCCGGGGACAGCTCGGGATCGGCCGCCACCGGCTCGCCGGTGCGGTGCCGGTGCGCACGGACCGGTCGGGTGGCGCGCTCCGGGAGCAGCGGGACGAACTGCACCGGGCCGAGCTCCTCCCGGTCCAGACGGTCACCGTCCCGACGGACGACCACGAGTTCCTGGTGTCCGTCCGCCGGACCCACGGGCATCACGAGCCGACCCCCGTCGGCCAACTGGTCCAGCAGCGGCTCCGGGATCCGCTCCCCCGCTGCCGACACCACGACGACATCGAACGGCGCCGCCTCGGGCCACCCGAGTGCGCCATCGCCCCACCGGACGTGGACGCTGCCGTGGAGGGTGGCCCGCAACGACTCCGAGGCGTCCACCACCAGGTCACCGTGGCGCTCCACGGTCCACACCTCGGCGGCGAGTTCGTCGAGGACGGCCGCGGCGTAGCCGGATCCGGTCCCCACCTCGAGCGCCCGGTCCGTCGGCTGGACGGCCGCGGCCTCGAGCGCCAGCGCGACGACGTAGGGCTGGGAGATGGTCTGGCCCGAGCCGATCGGGAGCGGTCGGTCCTCGTAGGCCGACGCCGCCGACGCCGCCGGGAGGAACCGCTCACGGGGCACCGTCGCCATGGCGTCGAGGACCCGTCGGTCGCTGATGCCCCGACGGACCAGCCCCTCGTGCACCATCCGGTTGCGGGCTGCGGCGAACCTCCGTTGGTCGCCCGTGGCCGGCTGGGTCGTGTCGTCTCGTTCGTCGGTCCGTGCCATCGTTCGATCGCGGGCGTCCCGCCCTCCTCCTCCGCCGTCCGGCCCCACGACCGTCGACAGCGGATGCTCACCACATCGGTTCCCGTCGACCCCGATGAAGCGTCACCGGTGGCGAACCCCGCCGGCCCGGCCCGCCGCCGACCGGCGAACCCGGTGGCGGAGCGCCAGATGGAGGGAGTTCGCCGCCAGCACCGCCGGGATGGCCGCCACGGCGACGATCGCCGCAGGCCAGGACGGGACCGCCTGGCCGAGCACCGATGCGACCGGGGGCACCAGCAGGAACCCGGCGAGCAGGACGACCTGGAGGACGATCCCCCAGACCAGCAGGCGGTTCGACCACCAACCGAGCCGCCACGGCGGTCGGCTCGCACTCCGACAGGCCTGCGCGTTGGCGACCTGCCCCAGCACCACCGCCGCGAACGCCGCACCACTCGCAGCGGCGAGCCCATGTGCGTCCGGAGGTGCACCACCCCAGGTCCATCCGACCACGGCGAGTCCCATTAGGAACGCCAGCATCTCGACGGCGGCTTCGGTCGGGCCCAGGACGCCGAACACCCTGGCGAGGAGGGATCGGTCCACCAGGTGCCGCCCCGTCAGCGGACGGTCGAGCAGCCCCGGGCTGGGCCGCTCGGCACCCAGCGCCAGCGCCGGGACCAGGTCGGTGACGATGTCGAGGCACAGGACCTGCAGCACGCCGATCGCCAGCGGGAGGCGGCCGCCGGTCAGACCCCACAGGACGAAGGGTGTCAGCTCGGCCACGCCGGCCGTGAGGTGGTACGTGAGGAACCGGCGGATGTTCGTGTACGTGGCGCGACCCTCCTCGATGGCGGCGACGATCGTGGCGAAGTCGTCGTCCAGGAGCACCAGGTCCGCGGCCTCGCGAGCGACATCGGTTCCGGACCGGCCCATCGCCACGCCGATGTCGGCGCGTCGCAGCGCCGGGCCGTCGTTGACCCCGTCGCCGGTCATGGCCACCACGTGGCCACGAGCCTGCAGGGCCCCGGCGATCCTGAACTTGTGCTCCGGGGTCGCCCGACTGACGACGAACCCGTCCCGGTCGAGCAGCTCGCCGAGTTCGCGCTCGTCGGCGGGCAGCTCGTCCCCGGTGACGACGAGTGCGTCCGGGCCGCTCACGCCCACCTGACGAGCGATCGCCAGCGCCGTCGCCGGGTGGTCACCGGTCACGACCCCGACCGCGACACCCGCCGACCGACAGGAGCGGACGGCGTCGTGGACCTCGGGCCGCGGCGGGTCCTGGAAGGCGAGCAGTCCGATCAGCTCCAGGTCCGACTCGGCCGCACGCGCGTCGGCAGCGGGGCCGGGGCGACCAGTGGCGACGGCCAGCACCCGGAGGCCGCGCCCGGCCAGTTCGTCGATCGCCGTGCGGGCGGCGTCCCGGTCGGGGCCGTCCCGGCACACCGGCAGCACGGAGTCGGGAGCGCCCTTGCACCACAGGTCCTCGCCACAGCACACCGACGAACGCCGACGAACCGGGTCGAACGCGAACCACCGGTCGACCGGCGGAGGTTCCGGCCGGTCCCGCCGCAACCGCCTGGACAGCGTGTCGATGGCCGCCTCCATCGGGTCACCCACCGGCGCCCAGCCCTCGTCGTCGTGGACGACCCGACCCCGCGACGAGGCGAGCGCCGCCATCGCCGTCGTCGACGCAGCGTCCACGGCTGCCGCGTCGCCGGACACGACGGCGTCGAGCTCGTAGCCGTTGCCGATCACCGCCACCGTCCCTGCGGGCGTCCACACCTCGACGACGGACATCCGGTTCTGGGTGAGCGTGCCGGTCTTGTCGGTGCAGACGAACGTCGTCGACCCGAGCGTCTCCACCGCCTGCAGGTGCCGCACCAGGGCGTGTCGGTCGACCATGCGCTGCGCACCCATCGACAACGACAGGGTCAGGGTCGGGAGCAGGCCCTCCGGAACTAGTGCGACCGTCACCCCGACCGCGAACAGGAACCCGTCGCGCACGGACATCCCGGTCAGGCGGGTCAGGCCGAAGCACAGCGCCCCTGCGCCCACGGTGATGACCGCCACGATCCGGACCACGCGCCGCAGCTCCATCTCGAGCGGTCCGGGTGGCCGCCGCGCCGCCGAGGTCAGCGTGGCGATGTCGGCGAGCCGGGTGTCGCCTGCGATGCGGACGACCTCGGCCAGACCCTCCCCGGCCACCACGAACGTCCCGGCGAACACCTGGTCGTCCGGGTCGACCGGCACCGGTTCGCTCTCGCCCGTCAGGGTGGACGCGTCGACCGTCAGGTCGTGGGCCTCCGTGGCGACCAGGTCGGCCACGACCCGGTCCCCGGCGGAGAGCACGACGGTGTCACCGACCACGACCTCGTCGCCGTCGACCGGCTGTGCCAGACCGTCCCGGACCACCGTGACCGTCGTCGGCAGGAGCCGACGGAGCCGCTCCGAGGCCCGTTCGGCCCGGTGCTCCTGGACGAACGCGAACAGCCCGTTGACCACGACCACCACGACGATCGCCGCCCCGAGCTGGGGCATCCCGGCGAGGACGGCGAGCGCGGCGGCCACCCAGAGCATCACGGCGAAGAAGTGGACGAACTGCGGCCCGAGGACCCGCCAGACCGGTGGACCACGCAGGCTCGGGAGTGTGTTCGGACCCTGCTCGGCGCGTCGGCGCGTCGCCTCGGCCCGGGTGAGACCGGCGGGCCCCGCGCTCATCTGCGCCAGTCCACCCCCCGCCGCAGGGGCGGGGACAGTGACCTAGGTCCCCCCGGGGCAGTTCGCAGCAGCCGTCGGATCAGAGTGCGACGACGTTCACCGGTGTGGTGGAGTTCACCGTGGTGTTGTTGCCGAGCTGGCCCCTGACGTTGGAGCCGAAGCACTGCGCCGTCCCGTTGGCCTTCATGGCACAGGAGTGGTCCTCGCCGCCGGCGACCTGGGTCGCAGCGATCACGGAGGTGGTCCGGGGACTCGAACTCGTCGTGGTGGTGCCGTCACCGAGCTGGCCCGACTCGTTGCGGCCCCAGCACGACAGGAGCACTCCGCCCGTCGCGGCGCAGGCGTGGTCGCTGCCCACACCGATCGCCGTGACGCCGCTCAGGCCGATCACGTCCTCCGGCAGGTTCACCCGCAGGTCCGGCGGCGGCGGATCTCCCGGGCTCGGCGGGGGCGGGAGCTCCGCCCCGTTGCCGACCTGCCCGTAGAGGTTGTCACCCCAGCAGGCGGCGATCCCCGTCGAGCGGTTCACGCAGGTGAAGGCGGAACCCGCCACGACGTGCGTCACGCCGCTCAGGCCGACGACCGGCCCGACCACGTTGGTGTCGACGAAGGTCCCGTTGCCGAGCTGGCCCGAGGAGTTCGCTCCCCAGCACGAGAGCGTTCCGGCCGAGAGGATCGCGCAGGTGTGCGAGTCCCCGGCGGCGATGGCCGTCACGCCCGCGAGCGTCGCCACGCTCCTGGGGGTCGGCCCGGGCGAGTTCGATCCCGTGCCCAGCTGCCCGCTGAAGTTGTCACCCCAACAGGCCACGGCACCCGTCGTGCGGATCGCGCAGGTGTGTGCGCCGCCGGCAGCAATGGCCGTGATGCCACTCAGGTTGAACGGGCTGACGGGCGTGTTCGACGAGGTGTAGCTGCCGTCACCGAGCTGGGCGGCCGAGTTGTTGCCCCAGCAACGGACCTCTCCGGTCACTCGCAGCGCACAGGTGTGGTTGCCACCGGCGGACACCTGCGTGACTCCGTCAAGGCCGACGACCTTCACCGGGATCGACGATGCCGTCGTGGTCCCCGTCCCGAGCTGACCGAAGCTGTTGTCACCCCAGCACCGGACCGTGCCGTCGAAACGCAGCGAGCACGAGTGGGAACGACCGGTGACGATGGTCGGTGTCGTGCTGCCACCGGGCACCAGTGTGGTCGTGGTGGATCCGGGGGCCAGGGTCGTGGTCGGCCCCCCGGGCAGGGTGGTCGTGGTCGACCCGCCGCCCCCGGGGGGCGGGGGCGGGGCACAGGCCGCGGCCAGCAGCACCCCCAACCCGATCACCGCCGTGGCGGCCACCCACCGGTGGCCGCGGCGCCGATGGCCCGCCGGATCAGGACGCACGGTCATCGATCGTGAACGCCAGTGAGTAGTTCCGGGTCGGGTTGGCCAGCGTCCCCACCGCCGAGCCCCGGGCCGAGTTGCCCGAGGGGCTCGCCAGCGACGACAGGAACAGCGAGGAGGCGACGTTGTTGACGCCGTTCGTGGGGTCGTTCACCGTCACGGTGCCGCTGAAGGCGTTGAAGATCAGGAACCGGTTCAGGTTCACCGTCACGGTGGCGTTGGACCCGCCGGGCCCGGTGTACGGCGCCGACCCCGTCACCGAGACGATCCCGAAGGCATCACGCTGCACCCGGAGGCCGGTGCCGTTCGTGGCGCCGTCGAAGTTGTAGTTCAACCCGCCCGTGTAGCGGAGCCGGACCCGGTCACGTGTCGGGACCGGAGGGTCGACGACGATCGTCTCGCTCGCCGTCCGGGTCGAACCACGGTTGTCGGTCACCGTGAGCGTCGCCGTGTAGGTGCCGAAGATCGTGTACGACTTCTGCACGACCTGGCCAGTCGCCGACGTCCCGTCACCGAAGTCCCAGGCGTAGCTCACGATCGAGCCGTCGGGGTCGGATGATCCCGCACCGCTCAGCGTCACGAGCAGCGGGGCCGGGCCCGAGGTCGGAAGGGCCGAGACCACCGCGATCGGCTGCACGTTGGTGGCGCCGGCCACGATCGTCACGGTCGTGAAGCGACTGGTTCCCCGGTTGTCGGTGACCGTCAGTCGCACGGTGTAGCTGCCCTGGGCGAACGTCGCCGAGGCCAGCGGGCCCGTGGCCGTCTGGCCGTTGCCGAAGTTCCAGGCGTAGCTGACGATCGAGCCGTCCGGGTCGGACGAACCCGCACCGTTGAAGCTCACCGCCAACGGCGAGGGGCCGTTGAAGCGGTTCGCAGCGATGACGGCCGTGGGGGCGACGTTGGCCGGGTTCACGGTGATGGTCTGGCTGCGCACCGACGTGGCGCCCTGGTTGTCGGTCACGGTCAGCTGGACCGTGTAGACGCCCGCCGTGTTGTAGATGGCGCTCGGGTTCGGGCTCGTGGAGGTCGAGCCGTTGCCGAGGTTCCACGAGTACCCGGTGATGGCCCCGTCCGGGTCGTTCGACCCGGCGCTGGACAACTGCACCAGCAGCGGAGCGTTGCCCACGGCCGTCGAGGCCGACACGTTGCCGGTGGGCGACTGGTTCGGCGGCGGGGTGACCGTGATGGTCTTGGTCGCCGTGCCGGTCGCACCCTTGTTGTCCGTCACCGTCAGCGTGGCGGTGTACGTGCCGGGGAACGTGTAGGTGGCCGCAGGGGGGATGGCCCCCGTGCCGTTCTGGCCGTTGCCGAAGTTCCACGCATAGCTGGCGATGGTGCCGTCGACGTCAGCCGATGCCGAACCGTCGAAGTTCACCGTCAGCGGGGCCGTCCCCGAGACCTCGTCGGCCTCGAAGTCGGCACCCGGGGCGATGTTGGAGTCCTCGGACACCTCGACGACGAGCGTCTGGGTCCCGGTGGCACCCCGGTCATCGGTCACGACCAGCGTGACGGTGTAGGACCCGGCCTCGGTGTACACGGCCTGGATCGCGGCGCCGGTACCGGTCTGGCCGTTGCCCAGATCCCACGAGTAGCCCACGATCGAGCCGTCGGGGTCGTTCGAGTTGCCGCCCGAGAGGTTCACGGTCAGCGGGATCGTTCCGGCCACCGACACGGTCCGGATGACTGCGTTGGGCGCCACGTTCGGGGCCCCGGTCACCACGATCTCCCGTGTCGCCGTCCCCGTCGCCCCTCGGTTGTCCGTCACCGTGAGGCTCACGGTGTAGGTGCCGGGCTGGGTGTAGGTCGCGGACCCGGTCGCCGTGGACGCCGTCCGGTCGTTGCCGAAGTCCCAGGCGTAGCTGACGATCGATCCGTCCGGGTCGCTCGACCCGGTCCCGTCGAAGTTGACGGTGTAGGGGGCCTGACCACCGGTACCCGAGCTGCCGATCGCAGCGACCGGGGGCGAGTTGGGTGGTTCGTTGACCGTCACGGACACGATCGACGTGTCGGCGTCGCCGTCGGTGTCGACGACCCGGAGCTTCGCCTGGTAGGTGCCGGGCGTGGCGTAGGTCGTGAACGCCGTCGGGCCGGTGGCGTCCACCGTCCCGTCGTTGGTGAAGTCCCACTCGTAGGCGGCGATCGGCTTGACGGCGGTCGAGCCCGTGCCGTTGAAGTTCACCGTCAGCGGGGCGATGCCGGAGCTCACGGACGGAACGTTGGAGGCGCTGACGCCCTTGGTGACCTTCGGGGTCGCCCGGGTGACCAAGGTGGCCTGGTTCACGCCGGCCGGCGAGGGGAGGCCGAACGCCGCGCTGAGCGGACCGCTCGCCGCGCCCAGCGGACCGCAGCCGGTCGCAGCCGGGACGATGAAGTTGTTGTCGACGAGCGTCGCCTCACCGGTGGCCGGGTCGTAGGGGACACCGACGAGCGGATCGAACCCCGCAGGCGGTGTGGTCGCCCCGGTCCGGAGGTTGAGGGTGAACGGTCCGACGATGCAGCTGCCGCCCAGGTCGATGCCCTGGGCCGACCCCTCGATCTTCAGCCGGAGCGGCACCTGGAGGGTCGCTGCGCCGCTGAGCGGGTTGATGCTGCCGGTGGCGTTGCCGGTCGGCTGGACCAACGCCGCGATCACACCACCCTCGGCGAACACGTACTGGGGCGGGAAGACCACGCCCGACTGCGGGATGGTGATCGCACCGTTCGCACCGACCGTGCCGGTGAACACCGTGTCCTGCTTGGGCTGGAAGCCGGAGGCGACCTCGGAGTTGTCGAGCGCGCTCGAGCACTGCGGGTCGGCGGGGAAGTCGACGAGCAGGTCCTGGGCCGCGGCCGGATCGATGGGATCACCGTCGTTGTTCTTGCCGTCGGAGCACTGGGGGAACTCGGTGGGTTCCAGCGGCACGTTCTGGCCGCCGATGCGGACCGCACCGTCGATGATCGTGAAGTTGATCGTGCCGGGGTTGCCCACCGGCTGGGCGCCGGCCACCTGGGCGGTCACCACGGTCGTCGCCACGAGCGCCACGGCGAGCAGCGCCGCCTGCACACGGCGGTGGAGACGCGGCGCCCCCACGCCCCGTCGTGGTCGATTCGCAAGGATCTGGTGTCTCACGACTGTCCCCCTCGGGTTGCCCGCTCGGTGTGTCGGTCGATGCTCCATCGCCGTTCCCCCTCGTTCCTCACTGCTCGCTTGCTCGCCCTCAACTGATGGTGATCGTGACCGGGGCCGACGTGGTGACCGCCCCGTTGTTGTCGGTGACCGTGACCGTCACGTTGTACGTACCGGCCGTCGGGAACTTCTTGTTGTTGACGTTGGCCGTGGTGGCGAACGTCCCGTTCCCGAAGTTCCAGAAGTACGACGCCACCGTGCCGTCCACGTCCGCCGCATTGGCGGCGAAGTTGAAGTTGGTGGTGGTACCACCGCTGGTGACGTTGACCGACGGTGCGGCGGACGGGGCCACGTTGTCGACGACCGTCACGGTGGTCGAGGCGGTCCCCGTGGCACCGTTGTTGTCGGTGACCGTCAGCGACACCGTTCGGACACCGGAGGTGGCGTACACCTTGGTCGGGTTGGCGTCGGTGGACGTGGTCCCGTCACCGAAGTCCCAGGCGTAGGCGACGACGGTGCCGTCGGTGTCGGCCGATCCGACCGAGCTGAACGTGAAGGTGTCGAAGGTCGCCTTGGCCGTGGCCGGGGTGACCTGGGCGGACGCCGTCGGTGCGACGTTGTCCACCACCGTGACCCCGACCGTCCCGGTGGCCGTCGCCCCGTTGTCGTCGGTCACTGTCAGCGTGGCCGTGTAGGAGCCCGACGCCGCGTAGACGTGGGTCGGGTTCGCCACCGTGGCGGTCCCACCGTCACCGAAGTCCCAGGCGTAGCCGACGACCGTGCCGTCGGTGTCGCTCGAACCCGAACCGTTGAAGGTGAAGGTGTCGAAGATCGCCTTCGCGGACGCCGGCGTGACCTGGGCGGACGCCGTCGGTGCGACGTTGTCCGCCACGGTGACGACCTTCGTGGTGGCACCGGTGGCGCCGTCGTCATCGGTCACCGTCAGCGTGGCCGTGTAGGTGCCGGCCGACGTGTAGGTGTGGGTCGGGTCCACGTCCGAGGTCGTCGGCGAACCGTCGCCGAAGTCCCAGTTGTAGGCCGTCACCGAACCGTCGGCGTCGGTCGAGCTCCCGGCGTCGAACGACACCGTCAGCGGGGTCTTCCCGGACTCCGGCGTGGCGCTGATCGCCGCTGTCGGCGCCTGGTTGACCGGCCACACGTCGATCAGGACCGTCGAGGTGCCCGTGATGTTCTTGTCGTCGGTCACCGTCAAGGTCGCCGTGCGGACGATCGTCGACGCCGTGGCGTTGGTGTACACCTTCGTCGGGTTGGCCTCCGTGGAGGTCGTCCCATCACCGAAGTCCCAGCTGTAGGTGAGCGAGGCACCCTCGGGGTCGCTGGACCCGGCCGAGCTGAAGTTCACCGTGAGCGGCGAGTGGCCACCCGTGACATCGGCCGATGCGACCGCAGTGGGCGCCTCGTTCGGGTCGACGTTCGTGACGACCGTCGCCGTCGCGGTCCCACCGTCGTTGTCGGTGGCCGTCAGCGTGGCGGTGTAGGTGCCGGCCGAGGTGTAGGTGTGGGACGGGTTCGGGTTCGAGCTCGTCGGAGAACCGTCACCGAAGTCCCACAGGTAGCCGACGACCGTTCCGTCGAGCTCCTGGTCGACCGTCCCGGCCGAGCTGAAGCTCACCGTCAACGGCTCCTTGCCCGACGTCGGGGTCCCGCTGGCCGACACGACCGGCGGCAGGTTCGGTTCCCGCACGTTCACCGACACCGTCGCGGTCGCCGTGGCGCCCTCGTTGTCGGTGACGGTCAGCGTGGCCGTGTAGGTGGCCGGGGTCACGTACTCGTGCGACGGATTCGCATCCGTCGAGGACCCACCGTCACCGAAGTCCCAGCTGTAGCTGAGGCCGGGGCAGGCCCCACCGAGCGCACAGTCGGCGTCCACCGAGCCGGCCGAGGAGAAGTCCACCGTCAGCGGGAACACGCCGCGCACCGGGGAGCCGTTGGCGACCGCCGTCGGGGCCTGGTTGACCGTGGCGGTCACGACCACCGACGAGGTGCTGGTCGCACCGCTGTCGTCGGTCACCGTCAGGACCGCCGTTCGGGCACCCGTGGTCGTGTAGGTGTGCGTCGGGTTCGCCTCGGTGGAGACCGGCGAACCGTCACCGAAGTTCCAGCTGTACGCCACGATCGTGCCGTCCGGGTCGACCGAGGACGCCGAGCTGAACTGCACCGTCAGCGGCGCCCGTCCCGTCGTGCTGTCCACCCCGGCGACCGCCGTCGGCGCCGTGTTGGAGTGGACCCGAGCGGCCCTGGCGCCGTTGGCACCCGCAGCGGCGCTGTTGCCCGCAGCACCGGCGGAACCGGCGTTGCCCGCCAGACCGTTCCGGCCGGCCGTGTTGGTCGTGCCCAGGGCCCCGGCAGCACCACCGGTGCCGCCCGAACCACCGGAACCACCGGCACCACCGGCACCAGCAGTGCCGAGCGTCGCCGTCGTGGTGGAGACCACCTGCTGCCCCGATCCCGTCGAGTAGACGGCGACCGACGGTCCACCCGAGCCGGCACCACCGCCGGAACCACCGGCGCCACCGGCACCACCGCCGGCGCCACCGCCACCCGCAGCACCCTGACCGGTGTTGTAGTTGCCCGCGTTGCCACCGTTGCCACCGGCACCACCGTTGCCACCGGCACCACCGTTGCCACCGGCACCACCGGCACCACCGGCCGCCGTGGTGACCTGCGTACCCGTGACGGTCACCGAGGCGTTGTGGGAGAACACACCGCACGAGCCGCCGCCCGAGGTGCCTGCCAGGCCGGCAGCACCGCCGGCACCACCGAGGCCGCCGCCACCGCCGCCGCCACCCTCACGACGACTGCCGCTCGAGAAGAGGTTGTTGGTGCCGCCGCCGCCACCGCCGCCGCCACCACCGCCGCCGGCGTTGCCGGCTGCGCCAGCAGATCCATCAGCACCGTCGTAGAGGTCGCCGGGAGCGGAGGTGGAGCCACCCGATG
>SXGR01355150.1_pt1 | contig 20607 bp, 37 predicted proteins | sample 3174711 | NCBI WGS metagenome assembly SXGR01 (sample SAMN11356860, study PRJNA531348) | freshwater metagenome | isolation source: freshwater sample F1-60 | place: China: Fuxian Lake, Yuxi | collected 2017-12-25 | reverse complement strand
GCTCTGCCGTCAAGGACCTTCCCTGTCGCCTGGAGGACTGTCACGTGCGGTGACCCCCATCCGTGGTCGAAGGGGCGCGGTCGGGCTCCGTCCGTCAGGTATGCCCATATGCCCTTGTGGTTGGAGTGGTCGTTGGGGTTCTCTTCGGAGAAGGAGGCGGACGCGCTGAAGGGTTGTCCGTCGAACCGGACGTACGTGCGCGGGCCTCCGTGCTCGGCCAGGATCTCCTCCACGGCCTTGGCGTACTCTTCCTCGGGGCTGGGGCTTTCGGCCGCGACCCGTGCGGTCGTCCTTAGAAGCTGGTCTGCGCTTGGCCCTGTGCTTGGGGCTTTGGCTTTTGGCCCTATGGCCTCCTTCAGGCGCTTGACGCACAGGCGGACGAAGGTTTTCAGCTTGGCCTCCGCCGTCTCCTCGAGGTGGTACCGGGCGCCCTCTATGCGACGGTTGGTTGGTTTATCGCTCGCGGACCTTTGCTCGCGTACCAGGAGGTTCACCCTCTCAGGGATCGTCCACCATCTGGTGTTCAGGTATTTGATAAGCCATCTGCATGAAAAGTCTTGGGCAGCGGGCCGCTTGGCCAGCGTTATCTGGCTTTCCGCCCATGTGTCGTGGTCTTGATTTCTACCATGCAGGACGACCTCGGTTCCGTCCCTTATTATCTCCTTCGGCCGTTCCGAACCTGCCAACATCCCAAAGTAGTCATCTGATCCGTCCATGCCGTTGCGCATCTTGCGGAGACCATAGTTGCCACCCTCCTTATGGAACAAGACCCGACATCCAGTTCCGTCCTTCCAGGATCGATATTCGACTCCGTGCGGATTCTGATATCCGGCCGCGATCTTGGCACCGATGCCGAAGTTCTCATCGTCCGCCAGGGCCCCCGCAGAGCAACCATGCGGGGGCCCGCGTGGTCCACCTGGCCTCGGCCTCTGCTTGGAACGGGAGGCCGTAGGGGAACATGATGGCCTTAGCCCTTTCCCATCCGCCCTTCCATCCGGGATCGTTCCAAACCTCCCGGACGGCCTCGACCCCTCCCCAGAGCATGGCGGACCCGATCGCCGTATAGGACGGCCACCATATTTGGCCGACGTCGTGGAGGCGCATCATGTGCTCTGCGGCAGACTCGTACGCGGTGTTGAGGGCGTTCGCGATTGTCCCGCACGTGGCATAGCCCCCGAGCAGGTCCAGCGCCCTGAGGCACATGGTCTCCCTGGCGGGGCCCTCAGGCGACCCTCTCCATTCGGCCGGTAGCCGGGCCAGCCTCTCCACTTTGATCCTCCTCACGTTGTCCTCAAGGCACGGCCTGGCGCTCCGTGACCTGGCCTTGTCCATCCTCGCCAGGGCAAGATCGTCCAACCCGTCGAGGATCGGCCCTGGCCGGTCGTCCTCAGTCCATGGTCTGAGCGGAACCGCAGTCGGGCCCACTTCCTCTTTTAGACGGTGTTTGACGGCCTTCACGCTGACGGCCTTAGCCTTCACGTCGGACAGAGCCGACGGGGTTTCCCAGCCGATGGCGCGGACGAGACAGTGCTGTACGAACTCACGGTCGTCCTCCGTGGACGGGGCTATCTCCTCCTGCAGCCGGTCTAGCACGTCCTCGACCATCTCTGCGATCTGCTCGTGCGTCCAAAGCGTCCCGACCTCCTCCCACTGCTCCTTCCACCGGATCCTGTTGAAGGTGTCCTGGAGGCGGTTCCGGCAGGGCCTGCACGTTGGAGTCCATCCTCTCCGGACCGTGTGGACGACAACCCTTTCCTTACGCAACACGTAATTGCCGCAGTCACAACGGAGCACCGCCCTCCCGCCTTCGAGGACTCTGACGACCGTCAGGTCACCGGCGATGTCCCCTGCGGTGAGCTGGAACGGGGTTCCATAGGGTCCCGCTGACGACCGTGTCAGGACCCTGGGGTCTAATGTTGAAGGCTCCATGTCTGAGATCTCCATAGTCTTCTACGGGTAAGTTACACCACGGCCTTCCCGGTACTGTACGGTTCTTAGACGCGTACGTTCCGTAAATCGGAATCTACGAGTGTATAGTGACCATGGAGGTAACGCCATGAAAGAGCATGATCCCCTGAGCGATGAGCCGGTTCTTCTATCCGCTGAGAAGCGTGCCTGGTGCGCTTCCCCATGGGAGAAGAGGGGTCGCAGACAGCCCCGGCTCGCAGTTTTCCAGTTCGCCATGAACTCGACCCCGCGGCCGACGGCTCCGGAGGAGACCATATCCTACGGGTACATGAAGCTCAACAAGTTCCACGACCGGGAGCCCGAGGCCGTCCTCGCGGCGATCGACGCGGTCGACCCGGAGTTCTTCGACTCGTGGCCGAGGAAGGCCACCACCGCCCTATCCAGCCCATCCGAGTGGTCCGCCTTCAAAAAGGGCGCCGTCGGGGAGCTTGCCAGGGCCTATTATCGGCTCGGCCTGGCCGCCTATGGGAAGCCGAAGCTCCGTAGGCCGAAGGATGCCCCTCCCGGGGAGCCCCTGGCGACAATCTGAAAGGAGGAAGTTCGCATGCCTGTCAAAGGAAATGGTGAGACGTCCACCGCATATCTGCGCCGAATGTCGAAAAGCAAGGACCCCATCACCGCGTCCAAGGCCCGTTCTGATATGATCCAATGGGCAAGATTCCTTCGGGAGAGAAAGGCCAACCTCCACAACCCTGACAGGTCCAAGAGACTAGGTAACCGTGCTCTCTGGGATCTGCTCACCGGGTTTCTACAGCGCGGTAAGTCCGGAGTTTGGACACAACCGGGCGATTCGACCATCACCTTCTCGGCCGGAGGTCAAACGTTCACCTTCAACGTATGGGCGGAGGCTCAGGCGAGGAGGGGAAGGGCTATCACTCCGGGAGCCCATCCTTCGGAGGACGTGGTCCATGGACACCGGGTTCCGCAGGTCACAAAGTGGGAGAACAAATCGCTGAAGGATGATTATCCTTTACCGCCGTGAGGAGGACAACATGGGAATGAGACCACCGTCTTCTCAGCGTACAGGGTCCCAGGGCTGTAGAACGTGACAAAGTGCTTTCTATCCGGCATGATCTTCCTCCGTACGGGCTACAGCCTCAGGACCCCGGCATGCTTCAGGAAGTACCCATGGGCCCCGGTCCGACAGTTCCACCAGGCCAAGCCTCCATAACGCGTACAACGCCGTGCCGTGAAGGTCCCTGGGCTCGTGGCGTCCCGGGACGTACTGATGAAGATCCTTGTCCGCCATGCTCCTCTCCCACATCTCTATGAGAGCGCCAACCTGTGCGACTGTAAGCTTCACAGCTTCTCGACTTCACTCACCTAGGGTCACCCATCATGGACCTCTCTTACCATCGCGTAGGCAGGGTCCATAAGGCGCAGGATCCCGAACCTCGTCACAGCGTACGCCCGGTCCGCCACGTCCACCGGCACCGCAAGCCCCTCCAGACAGAGTCGCCCAACGACCTCCTCGTCCACTTCGCCATGGGCCACAATCCTTTTCCGCGCAGCAAACCTCTGTCCGATGGGCATCACCTCAGAGGCGTCCCATAGGGCGAACAGCGCCGACACCTCCTTGAACGTGAGCCTCACGTACCCGTCTTCCCGCCTATCATCTCCATCACGGTCACGGGCTGACAGTGGACGACCTCCTCGATTCCGAGGATCTTCGCGCACTCCTCCACCGCGCACTGGTCGGCCGTCGTGCACGCCGTCGCCACCAGAAGCTTCGGGCGGGATGGGATGCGCGATCGAGGGCCGACCTGGACCACCCCCTTGGCCATGACGTTGGCCAAGGCCTCCAAGGCTCCGCGCCGGAAGTCCGTCAGACCGTCGAGCAGCAAGGTCCCGTTGTGGGCCAGGCTCACCTCGCTGAGGCGCAACTGCTCCATGGCGCGGCCTCCTGCGAGGGCCAAGGAGGAGACGGTGTGGTGAGGGGCCCGGAACGGCCTGTCCGCCAGGCCGAGCTCATACCCTCCGACCATGTGGATGGCGCTCAGCTCCCCACGCTCGAACTCCGTCAGGAGGCCGAGCTCCCTGGCCATCCTGAAGGCCATGCTGACCTTTCCCGACTCCGGCGGCCCTACCAGCAGAATCTTCCTCATCTTGTCACCTCCACGGTCCAGTACGCACGCTCCGCCACAACCTTCGCCTCGCGTGTGGGATTATGTGCGCTACAATAAACCATGGCATGCTCAGGTGTTCCCATGCTCAGACGGTTAGCGTTCCGGACCACCGGTGCCATTTATGACAATACGTGACGTACGTTGAAGATTGGATGCACATTGTCTCCAACCTGATAAAACCAAACTGGCACGAGGCTCAGCTAAGTCCGACCGGTTAAGGCGGATCTATGCATCCCAGAGTCCCATGAGGGCGGACAAGGCTTGACGTGGAGTCTGTTGGCGGCGTCCCAGCCGGGCCCTACCGCGGACAAGTGTAAAGTCCCGCATGGCGATAGAGCATCTCGTGAAGCGGACCATATGGATTGCCGAGTGCAAGTGCGGCGAGCGGGACGAGAAGGTCGAAAGCCCGCCCCGAGAGCGGCTGTGCAAGTGCGGCGAATGGGTCCCGCACAAGGAAGAGTCGTACGTCGGACCCTCCAAGTTCGGCAGTTGAGCAGCTGGCTCCAGAGGGAGGACGTCGACTGGCAGGTCCAGTGTAAGGAGTGCCATGTCAGGCTTTTCTTTGTGGACCGGCCAGACTGCCAGGCCATCGCGCTCAAGGGCTACCATCCGCACTTCCGATGCGGGAAGTGCCTCCAGACCGTCTGCGTCATGGTCAGAATGCCATCTGTCGGCGACGCCTAGACAGGCCTCCGGGACGCTAGGAACTCCACCGCCCGGGTGATAGCCTCGTCAACCTCCTCGGACACCTTGTTGGCCGCGAGGTAGACCGCGTCCTCCAGGTCTTCAAGCTTGGCCGTGGCCTGCACGCGCCTGGCCCTCGGCGCGCTCAACAGGGGGACCTCCTCGTCGGACGGGTGGAGGACCACGAAAAGCTTCCACTCCCCGTTGTGCTTCTTCCAGGCCAGGGAGGCCCCCTCGTCGACCGGAACGGAGGCCGGCACCCCGACGCCAAGGCCGGCAAAGTAGTCCTCCACGTCCCGCAACACCTCGTTCAGCCTGTCGGTTTGAGAGTTCAGAGTGCTCATGGGCTAGTGCAGAGGCCTTCCCCTAGCCCGCCACTCCTCCACCTCCCGGTGGAGGGTCATGACCGCCTCACGATAGAGCTCCGCCGTCTCCTCGTCCTCCGGCTCCTCCTCGAGCCTCATCATGACGGCTGCAAACCCGTGGAGCCACTCGGGCCTCGCAGGGTCCTCGACCGCCCACTGGCCAACGTCCATCATCGACACCCAATTCTCAGGGGAGCCCGGCTCTCCGAACAGCTCGTCCTTCAGCCTCAGGGACCGGGACAGGGCGGTGCTCCCCTCCCTGCGCTTCCTCCAAGCCCTCTCCTCCTCGTCCTGGCTCTCCGGCTCCATCGTCGGACCGTACGCTGGACGGAAGCCAAACCTACGCGCTATAGTGTGCCATGGTATTGGCCTTCCGATTGATGGGTCTTGGAAACCCGCCGACACCACACCGTGCGCCTCACACTATCCCAGGTTAAAGACCTTCCTATGCACGTCCTAGGGGTGGCGCAGGACGGGAGCATCCTGGCCGCCAGCAGGATGGCGGAGGCCCTCTTCGGCTATGAGGACCTTGTCGGATGCTCTGTCCACGACCTTGTCCCTCCCGCCTCCAGGGCCAGGCACCGTGAGCTTACGGACGGCTACGTCATGGCCCCCCATCCTAGGCCGATGGCGGACTATCAGACCCTCCGGGCCGTCCACGCCAACGGGTCGCTCCTGCACGTGCGGATAGTCCTCATCCCCCAGGACGACATAACATACGCCTTCCTTTCCGACTTGACCAGGTTCGTCGAGGTGGAGAACTTTTGTGAACTGTCGTCCGACCACATGGCCCTGGTCCGGCACGACGGCTTCATCGAGAGGGCGAACCACGCGTTCCTAAGCCTCGGGCACTCGAAGGACGACCTTTCGTCCACCCCCTTCATAGGCCTTTTCCACCAGGACGACGTGGACCTTGTGGAAGAGCGAGTCCAGTCGACGGTCCACGGGGAGACGACCTCCTTCTCTGCCAGGATACGCTGTAGGGACGGGTCCTACAAGAGAATGTCGTGGGTCGCCGTCCCCGGGCCCCACGGGACCTTCCACTCTGCTGGCAGGGACATGACGGCCTTGGAGAGGGCCAACATTGACCTGGAGCAGTTCGCGTACGCTGCCTCCCACGATCTCCAGGAGCCCCTGCGGGCGGTCGGCGGGTTCGTCACTCTCATAGACAAGAAGTACAGGTCCCAGGTGGACGCGCAGGGCCAGTTCTACTTTGAACGGACGGTCGCCGCCGTGGAGAGGCTAAAGCAGCTGATAAACGACCTTTTGGCGTTCTCCAGGGCCGGGGCCGGGGAGGTCGAGGACGTGAGCGTCCATGACTCCTTCAAGGACGCCGTGTCCAACCTTTGCGTTTCCATAGGTGAGGCCGGGGCCATCGTCAGGTGGAGTGGGCCTGACGCGAAGGTCTCCATAAACAGAAGCCAGCTTGTCAGCGTGTTCCAGAACCTGATAGGGAACGCGATAAAGTTTTACGGCGGACCGTCATCCTCGACCGTGGACGTCGTGTGCTCTTCGTCAGAGGACGCGGTCCTCGTCTCCGTGAGTGACAACGGCCCTGGAGTCCCCCAGAGGTATGTCGGGAAACTGTTTCAAGTGTTCAACAGGTTCCACGACTCTACGATATCGGGGACGGGCATCGGCCTGGCCATCGTCAAGCGGGCTGTGGAGCGGGCCGGAGGAAGCATATGGTACTCACAGTCCGACTCCGGTGGAGCCAAGTTCACATTCTCCATGAGGCCAGCCTAAATGTTCACAGTTGTTATTGTCGACGACAGCGAGGACGACCGCCTCCTGACGCAGTTGGCCCTTGAGGAGGCCAAGCTGGCCGTTACCATAGTGCAGGCCGTGGACGGGGAGGACGGGCTGGCGAAGATAAGGGCCCATAAGCCCGACCTCGTGCTCCTGGACATAAACATGCCCAGGATGGACGGGATGGAGCTGCTGGCGACCATGAGGGCGAACGGAATGGCGCGGTCCATACCCGTGGTGATCATGAGCACGTCCCAGGCCGACGCTGACGTCCTAAGGTCTTACACCGTCGGGGCCAGCGCGTACGTGACCAAGCCCCTGGACTTCAACAAGTTCCAGGAGATCGTGACGGCGGTGGGGAAGTTTTTCTTTACCGTGGTGGCCCTGCCAGACCGTGGCCGAGGAGAAGAAAGTGCGACATAGGATATTGTTGGTTGACGACGACCCCGACGCGCTCCTCTTGGAGTGCGAGCGCCTGAGGACCTACGACATAGTCACCGCGCAGTCCGGCGAGGAGGCCCTTAGGATCCTGAAGACTCACCGGGTGCACGTTGTAGTTGCCGACCAGCGCATGCCCGGAATGAGCGGCCTTGACCTGTGCCGGGCCATCCACGCGAAGTACAACGGTGGGATCGTCCGGGTCCTGTACATGGGGGCCATGGACGCCGGGGTCATGGCCGCCTTGAACTGTAAGGACGTATGGAAGTACCTCCTCAAGGACCACGACCCCGGGGAGCTGGAGGCCCTCCTCGAGGAGGCATGCGCCAGGGCCGACCAGGAAAACCTTCTCCTGGCCATCACCAGGCTTGAGAACATCGAGAAGGACCAACAGGCGCTCCGTCACGAGGTCCGCCGACAGGCGCCGCGCCTGGCGCGCGTCGAGGAGCGCGTCGAGGACGTGGCGGAGAGCACGAACCCCGGCGTGGACGTTGCGGACCAGTTCCGGAAGCACGCCGACAGCCTCGGGGACCATGAGGACAAGATTGGCCAGGTCATGGGGGTGGTTGCCTCCCTTAGCAGGAAGGTGGACGGACAGACCGGGGTGATGACAGAGCTAGGCCAGAAGGTGGACGGACAGACCGTGGCCATGGACGCTCTGGACAAGAAGGTGGACGGCGCGCTCATAAAGCTCCAGGGGACCCCGTCCATCCCCCCGAAGCCCGGGGACCCTCCCCCGGACGCCCCCACCATGACCACCCTGGCGTTGCAGAACGACGCGCAGCTTGCCATGGGGAAGAAGACGAACACGAGGACCCTGATGGCGACGATAGCAGGCGGCCTTGCGGCCGGGGCCATACTCCTGAAGGAGCTCGTCGACGCCCTCCACAGGTGGGGCGTCATAAAGTAGGCCAATCTAAAGCCCGCGCACGGAGGATCCGGGGGCCGACGTTGACGAGCCTAAAAGCGCTTTCAGCTCCGCGTCGGCCATGGCGTCCGACGGCGGGAGGTGTCCATAGGACCTTCCCTCCCAAAGCCCATATGACAACCTCACCTTCCGTGGACCTAGACTCTGGACCTCTTCAAGCGTGAGCTTCACCGGGCAACGTGCGCTTGGACCAGACCATAGAACGAGATGCCCTCAATGCTCGCGGCCTCCCGGAGCGAAAGCCCACGCGCTGTATGCCTTTTCAGGCCACGCTTCTCCGTCCTCCACGATCCGCCGGGGAGCCGAGCCCACCCGGCCGCGCGGAGGAGCTTGGGAACCTCTCGTTCAACCTTCATGGAGTTCCTCAACGCTCAACGCTCAACGTTTGAGGATCCTCGAGCCGGAGCCGGCCCCCACGTCGTCATCCAAAGGCTCGCACGGACTGAGAACGCGCTCCGCAATTTCTTATTGTATGGTTGGGGCATGTACAGGAACATCATACCCGCCCTCACCATCCTCCTAATCCTGCTCCTCGCCGCCTGTCCTGGCTCCAAGCCGCCCGTTCAGCCCGAGCCAAGCCTAGCGGCTGCCGCGACCCTCGCGTGGCCGGGCCCGAACGCGACGGCCAACGCTGACGTCGCCGGAGCGCTGGGCGGCAACATCAGCGGCCTCGCCTACCAGGGGTCGACGGCGTGCGGGGCGCCCACCATGTGGGCCGTCAAGAACGGACCGAGCGTCATCTACAAGATGGCCTGGAACGGGACGGCCTGGGCCTCCGTCCAGACGGACGGTTGGGGGGCCGGAAAGGCGCTGCGCTACGCTAGCGGGACCGGCTCCCCGGACGCCGAGGACCTCGTGTTCCCGGACGCCTCCGGCAACGTCTACGTGGCCGTCGAGCGGGACGGGTCCGGCCCGTCCAAGCCCAGCATCCTCCAATATGACGTCTCTGCCGCCGGGACCTCCTTCAACGCCGTGCGGGAGTGGAACCTGACGGCGGACCTTCCAACGGTCAGCTCCAACGCCGGGTTCGAGGCACTCACCTTCCTCCCCGATGCGTACTTGACGTTCCGCAAGTTCAGGGATGAGCGACTCAACAAGCTCTACAACCCCGCGGACTACCCCAACCACGGATCGGGACTCCTGATGGCGGGCCTCGAGGGGAACGGCGGCATGTACGTCTACGCCCTCAACCACTCCAGTCCGACGTCCTTCCTCCGGGTGGCCTTCGTCGCGAGCGGATGGCCGTCTATCATGGCGCTCGTCTACGATCGGGAGGCAGGCTCCGTGTGGGCCTGGTGCGACAACACGTGCTCCAACCAGGGGAAGGTGTTTGACGTCGACCCCGTGACCGGGAAGTTCACCCTCCGCGTCACCTACCTAAAGCCCTCCACCCTCGGCAACTACAACCACGAGGGCATCACCTTCGCGGAGTGCTCCATGGGCTGGCGGACATTCTACTGGGCCGACGACTCCGCGACGGGCGGGAACGTGATCAGGCGGGACGCCATCCCGTGCGGGCGCCCATACCCCTAGAGAAGGTGCACTTGATCCACGACCAGCTCCTCGCAGGTCGACTGGAGGCTGAGCTGCCCTGGAACGGTCTCAGGCTTCGACTGAGACCATGTAGACTGACCGCATCTCGAACACTTCCATTCCCTCCAGTCTCCAGACGCCATGCGCGCCTGAGAGGCTCGCTTCCACCTGTGCCCTAGGAAGCCGTCAGATCCTGTGCTCATCAGCGCTGAGGATCTGACGGGTCGCGGCCTGGCGGGCAATAATGTTCACCCTCGCTCGGATAACGGCAGCACGGAGGGTCGCCAGGGCCGCGGTACGGCTCCCCGCGGTACCCTCCGCCGTCGACCCATGGGCCAGGACACCAGCACTTCACCTGAGCTCTTGCCTTGCAGACTGGAGTCCTGTGCGACCCCGCGTCTCCGGCAAGGAGGATCACGACCAACAGTCCGGCAAGGAGGATCACGACCAACAGTCCGGCCCTCAAGGTGAGCCCCTCCTCGCGTCCACCTCACGCTCGACGAAGATGTCCAGAGCGTTCATCCAGTCGTGCGGGGCCATCTTGGCCTGGAACTTCTCAGGATCCTTGTAGCGCCCGTCCGTCCGGTGCTCCTGGAAGCGGTCCAGCATCGCCTTGGCCTTGCCGACGAACTCCTCGACGGACACCGCGTCGCAGACCGTGCACCCGGCCTCGTCAGGGCAGGGAGGGTCGTGCACCTCCTCCCCCTCCATGTCCGCGTACTCGGGCGGCGTCGCCAGCTTCCACTCGTCGTAACCTCGCATGTCGCCTCCACCGTCCGGTACGACGCGTCCACGAACGCTTACGGGCTCCCGCATCGCCATGGACTTGAGCCTCTTCAAGGCATACGACGTGAGCTCCAGGAACGATCCCTTGCAAGCGTTTACGCCCTCGCACGCTCCGTTCCTCCAGTCCGCCAAATAGTGAGCCTTCGGCCTCCCGTGCACGTGCATGGCCGCCCTTCGCCCGTCCCATCCGAGGAAGACGAGCGATATGGGGCGACCGGTGACCTTTGATCTCGCGCTAAACGGCCTCAACGGGACCTCCCGCTGGGATGTTACAGGCAGTCCCCTACGGCCACCATCTGGTCGCGGAGGACGCGCGAGCAATGGAAGGCCTTGGACGGACCGCCCTTGTGGATCCTGTGGACAACCCTCGGGAAGAGTGCCGGCGCCGCCAGGATGACCCGGTGCCTCGCGACCATCTCCCGGAGGACCGCCCGGGTGTTCCTCCAGTGCGATGGGACACCATTGAACGCGTTCCACCGGACGTCCCTGTCCACGACCAGGGAAAGGACCTCAACCTTCCCCGAGTAGTCCCAGCGCACCATCCCTCCCCTCATGGCCACGTCCCTCAGCTGAGCATACGTCATCATTCTATAGTACAGGTACAACGTAGCTTATCTAATTTTCGTTTAGACTTTTTATGACTCGTTGGTAACGTAGTTTATGAACAAGTACCCTACACTCCTCAGTTTCCGGATCGATCAAGGGCTCTGTGACAGGATCGAGGCTGCAAGGGCCGAGATGACCAAGCGGTCCGCCGGGGTGGAGGTTGAAAGGGCCAGAGTCGTCCGGCTGTGCATCGACAAAGGGCTTGAACTTGTCGAGCGAGAGTTGAAGATCCGAAAATGATCACACACCGGGCCTACAAGTACAGAGTCTACCCGACCAAGGAGCAAGAGGCTCGACTCATACGGTGGGAGTCTGCTCTCCGGTTCCTTTGGAACCTTGCACACGAGCAGAGGCTCCTGGGACTAGCGAGGCCGAAGGGTGAGAGGAAATATTACTCAGCTTTCGACCAGATGCTTGATCTAAAGGAGCTTTGTAAGAATGCTCCATGGCTTGCGGACGTCCCGAGAGGTGTTTGTACTCAGCTTCTCCAATTCCTTGATAAAGCATGGAGAAGTTGTTTCAATAGATTAGCTAGGACCCCACGTTGGAAGAGGAAAGGTCAAGACATTATCTCTATTTGGGAACCGGGGTCTCAGAGGTGGCGTTTGAACGGTTCCACGTTAAGATTCCCGAAACTCGGTAACCTCCGTGTCGTCCAGCACAGGCCTCTTGAAGGTCGAAGGACTTCCTGCATTTTGAAGAAGGACGGGGACCAGTGGTTCGCAATAATCAACTGCGAGGTTACCATCCCCGATCCAATCCAACAGGCTGAACCGGTCGTTGGATTGGACCGAGGAGTCGTGGCAGTGGTGGCCGACTCTGACGGAAACGTCATTCAGAACCCTCGATTCTTTGAACGGTCTAAGGAACGATTAGCAAGGTTGCAGAGGAACGTCTCTCGGAAAAGGAAAGGATCATCCAACCAAAAGAAGGCACAATTAATGGTGATGCGCTTGCACCGGAGGGTCAGGCGACAAAGAGAATGGCTTCTTCATCAGGTCTCTTCACGGTACTCCAAGAGCCACGGAGTGGTCGTGATTGAGGACCTGAGGGTGAACAACATGGTCCACACGAACCATGGACTTTCCAGATCAATCTTTGATTCCGGGTGGTCCATGTTGGAATCCCAGCTGTCTTATAAGCTCAAGGAGGCTGGAGGGACCATCGTGAAGGTTAACCCTGCGTACACAAGCCAGACGTGCTCTGCCTGCGGGTGCGTGGACCCTCTTTCAAGAGTCTCGCAGTCTCTCTTCCGCTGCACATCTTGTGGGTTTGAATGCAACGCGGATGTGAACGCTGCGATTAACATTAAAGGCCGTTGGAGACCATCGGCCCAGCCTGTGGAGGGTTCTCGCCAACGGGCTCCCCTAAGAAGCAGGAAACCCTCGAAGGGAAACCTTCAAGGGAGCTCCGCTAACGCGGAGTAGATTCTACGAACTTGTACTTCACGTAGACCGGCGCCTCGTTCACGCCCTCGTCTGGAATGTTGACGATGCAGATTACGTGAAGGTATCCGAGTTTGATCGTGAAAACAATCATCTCGGTGTCCTGCCTGGATCTCTTGACGATCCCCATGACCGAGGTCTTGAACACGGAGTCGTCGACGCGGTTGTTGGTTGCCATTACGTGGATCCTACAAAGCGAGGCTGAAGCCCAAGCCTTCTACAGCACACATGGCAGACCCTCTGACCCTTGTAAGCCTGCCACATCTCCCTTGTCGGGCGGGCCAGGTTTGCCGCGAACCACTTGGCGCGGACCTTCTTACACCGCGGACACCTTTTCCGGGCGACGTGCGGAGAGCCCGGCCTCGTGCTCGCGCTCCTCATCATCCGACGACGGCCTTCGACTGGAGGATGACCCGATACGCCTCATCGCACGACACGCATTGAACACTGGCCTCCACGTGTCCTCCACGTGGACCCCCATCTGATCACACCAGTGGACCGCAAGGAAGTCCGCGCACGCCTCCCTGAAGTTCTGCTCCTCCTTCGTCAGGACCCCGTCCATGAGCGAGTTCATCTGGGCGACCTGGTTGGCCGTCCTTGCCTTGCCGAACGAGAGACCGCCCGTTGCCCCGTGGCCGACGATCCCCACCATGCACCCCCACTCGGGGAACTCTCGCTCCACCGGGTCGGCCACCACGAAGTGGGCTATCTCGTGCGCCAGGTCGAAGTCGTCGAACGGGACCGGGTCCCCCATCGACACGATTCTCTCGTAGTCTTCGTCCCACGTCGGCTTATGGAAGTTTAGGGCGAGCGTAAGTCCGTCCCATACATATCCGTCGTAACACGACCTGTCGCTCAACGGGATCCCGTGCCTGGAGGCAAGGTCCACGAGCTCCGTCCTCCTCCCGCACCCCTTCACGGCCCGGCCGGCCCCGCGCGGTACCCGTCCGCCATGACGCGGAACCCCTTGGCGGTGTAGACGATGGTCGCCTTGGTCGCGGTGAAGTACTCGACCGCGTTGGCGATGACCTCGGGATCGTACACGGTGTTGTCGAACCGTACGAGACGGTTGACCGGAGCGCGCCAATCGTCCTGGTCCTTCACCGCGTCGAACGCGTCCCCGAAGACGCTCTTCTGAATCGCCATCCTCACGGACAGGTCGGACTCCGCTTCGACCACCCTCCGCAGGACCTCCATCGTGATCTTTCCATCCATGCTCGCCACCTCCACCGTCCGTACGCCGTGGACTGGCGAACGTACAGCTTTTTTGTTCGGCGGAGGATATGGACCTTATGAGGATCGCCGCGCGCGTCGCCGTCTACCCGTCCTCCCCGAAGGGGACCCAACCCCTCGACGAGAAGGCTGAGGAGGATGTCTGGGACGCGGGCTACGAGGCCGCGTCATGGGCCATGGACAAGTACCAGGGTACCGGCATATCGGGGGAAGACCTCTTCCTCCTCGCCCTGAACACGATCAAGGACCCGCGGCTCCCCAAGGGCATGAACGAGTCCCATCCCCAGTTCTGGGAGTACCTCGGCACCTTCATCGACGGGGCCAAGTCCTTCGGCTCCAGCCAGGGCCTTAACGTAACCTAAATGTAACGTCCTCCATGGCGCAAAGGACCCTTGGTCAGGTGGGCTTTGAGGCGTACGGGGACGCGGCGGGCTGGACCGCCTACGACGGGAAGCCCATGCCGCGATGGGACGACAACCTCCGGCCGGACATCAAGGAAAAGTGGGAGGCCGCCGCGAAGGCCGTGGCGGACAAGGCCGTCGATGGCTTCAAGCATAACGTCAGGGTCCAAGGCGGCGCGGTCACCATCCCATGGGTCTTGAAGAACATATTCGACATGGACGAGACAGAGGCGGCCAGGTTCATCGAGACCATGCGCAAGGCTGAAAGCTGATAAAGGATCACCATGCAGACCGAGGACTTCATCGGGACGGTCGTCCTATTCCCGTTTGACAGGGTACCGAGCGGGTGGATGGCCTGCGAGGGCCAGCTTCTGGCCATCTCCGCGTTCCAGGCACTGTTCTCCCTGGTGGGGACCAAGTTCGGGGGCGACGGCAGGACCACCTTCGCAATCCCGGACCTTAAGGGCAAGGCCCCCGAGGGGCTCCGCTACTTCATAGCCCTCGAGGGCCTGTATCCGTCCACGTCCTAGAGGGCCCTCCAAGGCTCCATCTTCACAAGGGCTGCGCCAAGTGTGGCGTGCTCTGACTCGAGGGTCGCCAGCTGTAGCTCGCACGCCGCGAGCATGACCTTGGCCTCCTCAACCTTCTTCCGCTCATCCAAGAGCGTCCTCGGCGGGGTCCGGCGGGAAAGCTTCTCCAGCTCCGGAATCCTTGCCCTGAGTGCCACGATACGGCTCCCCGCCGACGCCAGCCGGTTGATCAGCGTCCCTTTGTCCGGGACGTGGCAGAGGCATCGACAGCCATCAACTCCGCACTCAGAGCTCATTGGTTCTCCACATAACGGACTGCCCCAGAGCGCCCTGCACCCCGAGATTGGAGGTGACGAGGGGCGAGCGCTCTGGGGCTTTCCCACGAAATCTTCGTGCCTAGGCGATCTCCCTCTCGGCCTCCTCCGCAGCCTCGCAGTCCTCCTTGCGGTGGGCCTCGCGCCGAGCCTCACAGCGCCGGATCGCGTCCGCGTGGTCCTTCGGGGCCTCGCTCGTCGTCCAATGGTCGACGCAGTACCAGCTGTTCCCGCCGCCGTAGTGGAAGACGTTGAACGTCACCGACCCGTTCCAGACGTAGATCAGCTGGAGCTCCTCGTCGCCGAGGATCACCGCCCCGCACCGGGACAGGATATCGAACATCGTCACATCGTCACTGTCCATCGTCGCCACCTCCAACCGTCCATACGTACGGCGCCGTCGGACTTACGGCGCCCCGCCTATCCTCCGTGCACGTCCTCAACTGCGATCATGGCAGGATCCTCCAGACAGAGCGCTCCTTGCTTCGTTATGAAGAATGACCTCGACCTGTCCGACCTGCGCTCCTTGGGAGCGGACCTACAGAGCCCAAACGCCTCTAGAAGGTCACATGACCACCACTGGTCAGAGTCCGTGGGCCTGAACCCACTATCCATATTGGAGTACATCTCAAACAGGACGCGAACGTCGCCAACCTCCAACGCTATCATGACTATCGCTTGTACTTCGCCAAGAGCATGTCGTAAACATGGGGCTCCACCCCATTGCGGAGGCTCTGGATCAGGTCCCAGTGCCGGTCCCCCGCCGCCGCAACCCCGTAGTCGTCCGAGGCCCACGATGTCCAGTCGTGCCTGCTCATCTCCTTCTCGAGACGGTACGCCGGGTCGGCAGCCTCACGCTCCGCCTCGGCCCGGACTTCCTCGGCCGCCCCTCTCACAGCGTCGATTGCCTCCTCCATGGTCAAGGCCTCCGGCGTGCGGGAGACCCCGTCCTTGTCGTCCGGGAGGGGGACCATCCCGGACCATCCGGTCACCGGAGCCTTGCTCACGAGGCCGACAAAGTCCTCACGGTCCGTGAACACATAGTGCTTCTCCGCAGGATTGAACGTCTTCCTCAGCTCCACCACCCCATCTCTCATCACCGCCCAGAACTCGTGGCCCTGCATCCCGATGAAGTATTGGACGTGCCTGTTGATATATCTGGCGTTCCTCACTGCGTCACCTCCTCTGTTCGTTACAGGCCTAGAGCGCCAATCTCCGATGGCTTCCTTATATCACGTCTGAGCATGGAGCTCTCAAGAATAGCCGTCCGCGTTGCCGCCAACCCGACTGTTGAGGGGGACGGTGGGAACCCGGACCTGGAGGCATATATGGCCTCGGCTGACGCGTGGAGTGACGCCGAGGTGCACGTTGACGCGCTCGGGAAGGTGGTAGAACGCCTGCCGAAGGTTCTGGCCGCGTGCAACGGCCGGTTCGGGGCCAGCGCGGGCCCGGCCGTCAAGAGGCTGGCCGCGTCCTTCAAGGCGATGAGGGAGGCCGAGATGGCGCTCCTTGCCGCCCTCCAGGAGTGGAATGACGCCAACGAGGCTCTTGACTCCTCGGGCCTTGGCCTCGTCGAGAACGGCTAGCCCCCGGAAGCCCCACGCAGCCGGTCCCTGGCCCAGCTTGGGCGGTAGCCCTCAGGCAACGGCCCGTCCGGCCCCAGATGATCGAGGATCAACGCACGGCACATCTCGTACTCATCAACGTCACCAGGCTCAGCGGGCCTGGCCGCCATCCGGAGGATTCTCCCCATCGCGAGGGACACAGGGCTCACCCTGTCAACCATAGCGCTCGGCCATCCTCCGGGCGTTCTGGCGAACGTTCACGAGGAACAGCCTGTACGCGTAAGCGTCGGCCTCGTGCTGGAAGAAGGCCACGTATCCGCACGTCCCGTCCGACACCGCCCACCATCCCTCCGGCCAGACCTTCGGTCCCCCCTCGTTGAAGCGGACGTGCTCCGCCCTCTCCTCTGGGCCGTCGACAGAGACGTCCTCGAGAAGGTCCATGAGGCCCACGCCCTCAAGCCCGTGCACGGGCTCCACCGGCACGTCCTTGAGCATCTCCGCGGCCCTCTGAACATCGTCTATCGCCGCCAGCGCAATCTTCACCTTGCAGCCCGGCGTGTGCCACTCGTGCGGAGTCCCATAGTTCCTCACATGCTCTCTACAGCATGGACAGTAGGGGCCCTTCCCATCCGCGTCGTTCCCCGCCTCCTCGAGGCTCCTCAAGGCGTCCACGAGAAAGCTTGTGAGCTTGTTCATCGGGCGTCCGTCGGCGGCACCGACCCGTCGATGTCGAAGCTGAACACGCCCATGCACTGGCCGCGCTCCGTGCACTGGCCCCGGAGGGCCCCGTCCCCCTGGCGCCGCCCGGTCGCCTGGAACGGGCCGGTGACGCGCGCCCTGCAATAGGTGCAGAACACGCTCTGCTCGTCCACGTAGACAGGGTAAGGGCTTGCGTCATGCTTTTGCGCTCTGGCCGCCATGGCCGCTCCTACCCCCACGCGGTCTCCATTTACGCCCTAGTTCGCCCTCCGCCGTCCGAGGATCCTCCGCCGCGCCCACCCATAGCCGCACAGGGTCTTACAGAACAGGCCCTCCCCGAGGTACCCGACTCCCTTCTGGACGGGCCTGTCGACCAGCTTCATGTCCGTCGACCCCACGAGGTTCGGAGTCTCCACCCGGACTGTCTCGAAGTCCATGTGCGGCTGGAGCTCCCTGCCGCAGAACCGGCACTTCAACGGGGGTGTGGTCATCTCGTCCGCCGCGGCATGGGTCCGTCCTCCACGAGCCTGAGAAGCCTTGACGCCATCTCACCGTTCGCAGCCATGGTCTTCAAGACCCCGACGGTCTCGGCCATCGCGTCCACAGTGGACGCAACCTGTCCGGATCCCCCAGGCTCTTCTCCATACGCCATGAGGAACTGTGGGACTCCGCCAAAGCGCTTCAACACGGTCCTCCGCATGGCGACCGTGTCGTGCCCTTGCAGAAAGTACGTCCCGAGGCCTTTCGTCTCCTTCCCACATCCGCACCAGCACTTGCCAGTCGGCATGATGCGCTTGCCATCCTTCATCGGCTGGTTGTTCACGGTCTTCCTCCGTCGATGAGCGCCTGCCAGTTGAGGGTGTTGTCCCTCGCCTCCCGGATGACGGACGCGAGCACGGTGGCCGGGTCCGCGCTGTTCAAGATGGCGCGCAGGTGCTCCACCTCATGCCAGAGGTTCGCCGTCCGCAGCTGCTCTGGCGTCATCTCCGGTACGTCGAGCGGGATCGGATCCATCTTGGACGGATCCGGCTCACCCCTCCGGGAGAACCCTGTGAACTCGTAGATGTTGGAGGCGTGCGGTGTCATCAGCTGGCCCTTGATCACGCTCGAGGCGCGACGGTGGTCGACGGTCCCGTCTGGGTCCCGACGCGGAAGGTCGAACTCCCTCCACGCGCCGACGAGGGCGACCGGACGGAGGACGTTCTGCTCCGGGACTCCGGGCTCGTCTGCCATCCGGCCGCGGACAACCTCGCACCTCTCGTAGCACCCGCGGGAGTCCATGTAGTGGACGACCTGTCCCACCTTGAGCGAGGCATAGAACTCCTCGTGACCGTCCGCCATCCGCGAGAACACGAGGTTGGCGGCCACCTGCCGCCTTACGGTGGCCTCGGTCGTGCCGCGGATTGTTGCCGCGTCCGCCTGGTATTCGTCCATGTAGGGGACATGCCGGAGCCGAAGCGGTCTGGTGTTTGAGACGACGTAGACGGCATACCCGTCCGCGACCTGCCACCGGACCAGGGCCCCCTTCAGGTCCTTCGAGGCGGGGAGGACGCTCCGGGAGGCCTTCTCGAGAGCCTCCATGGCCCTCCGCGTCCTCTCCGCGTAGGCCGTCCAGTCTTCACCTTCCACCTTCTCGAACCCCTCGACCGGAAGCCTCTCCAACGTCGCCATTCACCACCTCCGCGATCCGGTACGGCAGGCCGAGCACAGTCTACGCTTCACCCACCGCCGGACATGCCACGCCGCCAAGCCGGGCAGGTCCTCAAGCCTCGGGAACCAGAATATCATCGGAGCGCCTTCCGGAGCTTCTTCTCGAACTCTGCCCTGGATCCTGAGAGCGGAAGCTTTGCAACCTCGCGTCCGGCCCCATATCCCTGAGAGCCATGGGGGCCACGGCCTACTGGCGCCCCAAGCTCCGCCGCGTACACCGTCACGGACTCCACCGGCCCTTCACAGTCACCGCAGTCGTCCGCGAAGACCTCGAACTCATCGATGAAACTGTAACATGCCTTCGCGCAGTTCTCTACCCGCGTGTAGACGCCCACCAGTGATGGGTATCCCGTCTCCTCGCTGTTGATCCGAATGTCCCCGAGCGAAGACCGCGTCCAGCTCGAGTAATGGGCCGCCATGACCACCAAGACCGTGGCGCTCACGACAGGGCCTCGCGCTCGGCGTCGAGGGGTAGCTCTGCCTGAGCCGCGAGGGGCCACAGCTTCGCGAAGGTCTCCGCGACCGACCGGTTGAGCTCGGCCAGCGCCTCGTGCTTCATGTCGGGCCAGTACCCGCCCTTCTTGAAGTCCTCGTCGCCGTCGTATGAGCACCCGCCGAGGTAGTCCACGCCCTCGAAGCCGTTCCACTTCGCGGTGACCTTCACGCAGCACCACGCCCACAGGTCCCCGCGGTCGAGGCGTCGGCGGATCTCCCTCCGGTCGCGCTCGTCCGCATCCTTGTCGTCCGACTCGAAGTCCGGCTCGTGATCCTCCTTCACCCTCGAGATCGAGAACTCCACCTCGTCCTCCGTCAGATCACGCACCTTCACCATGCTCACCACCTCGTCCTCCGTCAGATCACGCACCTTCACCATGCTCACCACCTCCACCATCCGGTACGGCGTGGGCGCGAGAATCTCCGTTACATCCTCGCCCCCTCGTCCCATGTGAGATCACAGCCACTTTGCGACGACGATCCGTCCGGATTGAGGCAGTATGATACGTCCGAGTTGGAGGAGATATAGTCCGAGATCCGGCCTGATAGACTTGAATCCATCGGCCCGCCATCTTGCCTCCAGTCAAGCCTATATCTTGTCTCATACCCCATGCCTATGCCTCCATCTTTCTGTCGTTCGCCGCGAGCCAGGCCTCGACGGCGGCCTTCACCTCCGCGGGCGCGTCCGCGCACTCCCTCCAGTCGGGGAACCATGGGCGCGTCACGGAGTCACGGACGGGGCGGAGCCTTTTACGGCCGCGGTCCGCGTGGTCGTGGATCATCACCCCGGACATCCCTCCGTTCTTCTGAGGTCGGAGGGCCTGAAAATAGAACGTCGCCGAGGACGCCTTGTCGTTCACGTAGATCTTTCCGGCCTGCATCGTCGTCACCTCCGCCCGACGGTACGCTCGCCGCGTCAGAGCCTACGAGGCCGCACGCCTCGCCGCCCATCGGACCTCATTCGGGCCGACATATCGGATTCCCATGATCTTGTCCTTCATGGAGGGGTTTTCCTTCACAGTGTCGTCCCAG
>SXGR01106713.1_pt1 | contig 20611 bp, 21 predicted proteins | sample 3174711 | NCBI WGS metagenome assembly SXGR01 (sample SAMN11356860, study PRJNA531348) | freshwater metagenome | isolation source: freshwater sample F1-60 | place: China: Fuxian Lake, Yuxi | collected 2017-12-25 | reverse complement strand
ATTAATTTAAAATATTTTAAATATATCGTTATAATTTATTTTATTCTTTGTTTTTTGATTAATTTTTCTTCATTTTTAAGATATTTGGCAATGTCTGTATAACCGCGTTTGATAGCAAGTTGTAAAGGATCATGTACTGTCATATTTTTAAAAGCGCCATTTTCAACAAGAAACTTTACAACTTCCAAGTGATTAAATTTTGTTGCTTGATATAGAGGAGTTATATAATTCCACATATAATAATTGACATCTGCACCGTGTTTAACTAAGAGTTTAACAATATCCAAGTTTCCAATTCTACAGGCTATATGTATAGGACTTTCTATAACTGCCGACATTATATTATCCATTTTGGCACCATTTTTTAATAGAAGTTCAACTATGTCATAATATCCTCTTTCAACTGCAATATTAAGTGGCGCCACACAATTATAATTATCATAATTATTAACATTCGCGCCGTATTTAATAAGAATTTCTACTATATTACAATATCCTTTTTTAATTGCAATATCAAGTATTTTATTTTCTTCCATTTGGTTATAATATTCAACTACATTAAAGCCACTTTGAAATAAAGATTCTACTATATCAGCCTGACCGAGACTCGCAGCAGTATATAAAGATTCATTTAAGTAGGATGGATGATATTTAATATTTACCCAACTTTCCTTAACTAAATATTCAATTTGAGCAGATGTTCCATTTCTTATAATAACATCTAATAACTTACTTGCGTCCTCCATATTATCTTTTTTGATTTTACCTTTAACGATATTAACTACCAATTCACCAATAGATTTTTCCATATTCCTTAAGTTGATTATATAATTATAAATTTCAATTTTTATAATATAATTTTTAATGAAGTTTTAATAAAATATTGTTAAAATATATAAAAAATATTATATTATAATCATAATTTCATAATAAATAATGTTAAAATTTATATTATAATATTAATTATTTTTGCATATTCTCGACCTCTTTAAAATAATTGACAATGTCTGTATAATCGCACTTTATAGCAAGTTGTAAAGGTGTAGAATCTTCATCTTCCCAATAACAGTCAATTTTTGCACCGTATTCAACAAGTAGTTTGATTATATCTAAATTACAATTTCGGCAGGCTACATATAGAGAGCTGGTTCTTCGCTTCCAATTCCTTCATAATTAAGAATGGCTCCATTATCTAAAAGTAATTTGATTATATCACAATGGCCATAGAATATGGCCATATTAAGTGGAAAAACAGTAAAATTACTACATCTATTAATATCAATTCCTCTCGAAAGACCGTATTTTAAAAGAATTTCTACTACGTTGTAATGTCCATTTTTAATCGCAATAATAAGTATTTCCGTTCGTGATGATTCATATTTTTCTTCATCCCTAATATTACCATCACAATCATTTTCTTCATTTTGCAATAAATATTCTACTATATCATATTTATTGAGTTCTGCGGCAGTATATAATGGTTTATCTATCTGTTTGGATGGAAATTTATACTCTGCATTAACTAAATATTTAATTTGGTCAAGATTGCCATTTTCTACAATAATTTGTAATATCGTACTAATAGATTTATTACGTCTCTCAATATAATCATAATCTTTACGTCCCTCACGAGATATATCAGTTTTAATATAATTCGCCAATAATTCGCCAATAGACTTGCCAATATCCATCCTTAAGTTGATATAATACTTATATATTTCAATCTTTATAATATAATTTTTAATGAAATTTTTAATAAAATTTACCGTACTACTACACGGTGGATTTTTACGATATTTGGGATTTATGATTTACACACCGCATTACAGATTAATTACTCGTCCTACCGCAAATGGCGACGAATTTGACAAAATCTGCCCAGCCAGAACCTCGCTAAAACTGTCCTCCCAGCTCAACTTTTGGTCTGCAGAGACCATTTTATCAATTTTTCAGGGTTTCAAAAAATATTTTTTGTGGATATCCAAAAATTTAAGACATAATATTTTTAATAATATAGTAAAATATGATAAGTATAAATATTATAAACAAATATTTGGAATTACATTAATGACTATCTTATTACTATTTACGGAAAACTTCAAACAATAATCAATCATAATATAACGTTCAGGAAGATAGTTATTTAATTTTAAATCGTTATAATAAGTATAATAATTATAAGTTGAACCCCAACATGCAGCGTGATTAAAGTATTCTGATGGCGCAGTTATTTTTATATTTCCTGTTATTTTACGATTACTTATCAAGATATTTGAAAAATTAATAATACTGGATTCTGGCATACGAGTTTCAAATTTAAATTTATATATTCCAAATACATTTTTCCAATCTACTGTTCGACTTGGTATAACATTTCTACTGTATCTAGCACAACGACTACAACAACTATCTATATCACAACCTTTAGTTAATTTTATATCACAAGAAATACCATATATTGTTCCTAAAGTATATAAAGGTCGTGGTTTATAATGTTCTGTTATTATTTCATTTAATTTATATTTTTTAAGTCTAAATAGTCTATCGATAGTTGCATAAAAACTTGAATCAAATCCAATATTAAAAGTATTTTGACCTACAATAGTACAATTTCCTATATCATTACCGCGCTCTATTTTTATTGGATGGGTTAAATCAAAAATAGTTCTATTTGGACTGGATCTTCTAACTTTAATATTATCTAATAATCTTTGTATATAAGTTCTTGGTATTTTACTTACATCTAACATATTATATACACCCATATTATCTGAATATTGAGTTGAATTATTACCATCAAAATTAATATAATCTACATATTTTTTATTAAATTCTTTAATAAAATCTTGAGTAATATCTGTAGTTAATGTCTGAACAGTAAATAATGAGGCAATTTTGATAAGCTCAAATATATTACTACAAGAAGTTTTATAAGTAAATATATATAACATTCCATTTCGAGATACAAAATTTAGATTTGAACCAGTTGTTGTTAAATCGGAATTAGGTATTTCTTTGAAATAAGAATTTAACTTATTAATTGAGATTTCTGATAATTTTAAATTCTGCGGTTCTTGTCTTAAATTTAAACAAATATCATATAAATCAGTTGTATCTTGAATATTTATCTTATATAATTCGTTTAATTGAGCTTGTCTAAATAGACATTTTGTTAAATTCTCTATTTCTCGATATTCTTCACTACATTGTTTATTATTTAAGCTACCGACACATAATAAATCAGTTCTCAATACATATTTTATCCCTATAAGCGGGTTAGATTTATGTATAATCCCATGGTCAAATATTACACAAGTACCAGCCTTAGGTTTAATCTTATATATGATAGCGTCATCTTGAATTAATTGCAATTCTTCTTTAATTGTTAAGCCATTGGAAGTTAATAAATTATTATTTTTAATAATAAATTCTGTTTCAGCTCCTTCAAAGTCGTCATTTAAATAAATTAATATAGTATAATTTGAACGCAAACAAGTACCTACAGTAAGTGAAGCATCTCTATGTGGAGCGAGTTCAGTATTATAATATTTATTTATTCTAATACAAGTATTTATCATAGCTGTATTTGGACTCCAATCTACATTTTCAACAAACCCTCTTGGTTTAATCCATTTATAAGCTTCAGAATTTAGGTTATCAAGAAAGTCATTTAATGTTAATCTGTGTTTAATAGTATCAATCAAATGATTATATGTATCAAATGCAATTAAACGCCAACTTTTTTTATAATCAATATATTCAAAATCATCACGTCCTATATTAATTAAATGACTAATTTCATCACTACTTAGGAAATTTGGAATCTCCCATATACAAGAATCTGGTGTAAGATAACTTATAGGTTGCGATGGGATATGCTGTAAATCGACACTCGGTAATAAATTTAATGTTTTTTTAATATCAAGGTCATTAAGTCCTCTCATTTTATACAAACAATATATAATTTATTATATATTCAATCTTTATTATATTAAAAATTGAAATTATAATAAACATTGAAAATAATATAGATATATAATAGATTTAATTGTATAAGTATGTATAAATTATGAATTATGAACATAAAATATGAGAAGGATTTTATGGATTTTATACGTGGTTTTTATGTAAAAAATGATAGACTTGTAGAATATTCTAAGAATGAGTTAGTGGAAGAGTTCATAGGACAATATAATAAATATTATGCTTCTATATGTCCTGACGCAGGTATTGGATTAGATTACTTAGATAAGGCAGGTTATAATTCTTATTATTCGCAGTATGGGTTTGGTTATGGACTATGTCCTTTTAAAAGGAAGTTTTTATTCAGCGAAGAAATATTTAACCACGAAAGTTGTAGAAATGAACAGTTCTTTAGAGAATATCAACATAGACTTGGATATTTACTTGACGGAGATAATATTTGGAATTACATATCTAAAATACACTTAGAATTACAATCATTAATTGATGAAGAATGGGTTTATAGTGGTAAATGGTGGAATTGCGTGGATGACGTTCCGTATCTAATTACCATATTCTTATTCAGACAACTTAATAAATATGGCCTCAAAAGACTGCCAAAATATATACATAGACTACTTATTTCTATACTTACAGTCTTCGACGAACGGTTAAAAGTGCAATTAGAAGGATGGGAAAATATGGACTGGCCAACAGTTTATCATAAATTATATTATATAAATAAGATGTCCTTATGTTTATCGCAGATAGGATATGTATATGATAGTCTAAATTTAATTAAAGATATTAAGACTGTAGGTAAGCTTGTAGAACAAGATGATGAATGTTGTATATGTTATAAAATTGATTTTGCAGTATATGATTGTTCTGTTTGTAAGAAATATATATGTAATGATTGTAGAACACATATGAAGTTGGTGTTTAAAAATAATTGTCCTATGTGTCGTATATCTAATACATATAAATTTGAACCAAGCGAACGCATTTCAAATATTATTTTAGCTAAATTAGATAATTATGATAAATTTATAGAGATATGTAAAAAATATATTATAAATGCAGATGGATTGCCAAAAAAGATATTATCTAAGATAGGTTATATAGAAGAATATCATAATGAGGAAGTAATGAGAATATATAAAGAAGCATTACATAAATGGTTTTTAACTGAACAAAAAAATTATAAAAAAACGTAATTTGTTAATTAATATTATAAAAAATATTAATATATCTTATTTTTTATATATTTAATGATTTGCATATGCATCAATAAGTAGTTTAAATATTTTTATATCTTATTTTTTATATATTTAATGATTTGCACCTGCATCAATAAGTAGCATAAGCATTTTTAAACCTCCAAAACGCGAAAATTGTAATGCATCAAGACCATCTATATTTCGAAGGCTTATATCAGCTCCAGCATCAATCAACATCTTAGCAACATTATAATGACGACGATATGCCGCTAACATTAAAGCAGTATGACCGCAATCATCTTGTAAATTAAGATTAACTTTAGCCTTAATAAGTATTTTAATAATATTATCATATCCTCCTTCTGCAGATGCCAATAAAGCAACACGTTTATAGTCATTATGTGTATTGATATCTGTATTTAATTCAATAAATCTTAGAATTTCATCATCAGTTATATTTTTTATGTTCTCAAGTATTTTATAAAACTTCATTATTATATCATGTTGTGTAGGACTTCTTAAATGCATACTCCACCTCAGCATATTTGATAATATATTATCATAAATTTCAATTTTTAATATTTATAATTATTCTTATAAAAATTGAATAAATTCTATTTAAAACTGTGGATTATGGGAAAACTTTATAGAAAACATTATCAAAAAATATCGGCGAAGATGGGCGAATTTGTCCATTTGACGGACAAGAAGTGGGATATTTTTGAGGATTGGAAGGACTATGATGACTTAAATCTATTAAAAGATATGTTTATTAATAAGCCAAACGGATTATATATTTCTGGAAAAATTGGCACTGGTAGTTGGATGGACTGGTGCTTGGCTGAGAATTTTTACACCTCATCCAAGCATTGTTTCGCAGTGGATATTACTATAGACAGAACGAGATTATTGGAAATATTTACTCCACTTGATGTAAAAAATTGTGTAGAAAAATATGGTCATAACCCGTTAAATGGCATTTATAAATGGGCTTCTTTTGAACCTCAAGCTATAGATTGGAATAATGTAGCCAAGGATTATGATGGAATTATCGTAAAGTATGATGATATTTATGACTTTTCACAGGCTTGGACCACGACATTAGACTGTAATTGTGCCTGTATTTGGAATAAAAGAGCCATCCTACAATGGAAATATTTGGACTTATAAGTGATAAAATCTATAAAAATATTAATATCTTAATATTTAAAATATATATGAAATTAATCCAATAACCTCAGCGATTCAAACCTGTTTTCTGAGACGATGATACCTTTTGATTCTTTTGGTGCTTCAAATACAATTTTCGATGTAGTATTCTTACTCTTAATATTTATATTCGCTTTTTCATAGAACTCTTCATCAGAATCAAAACATAAGGCTTTTTTGAATTTCATAATATTTTTTTAACGCTTCAGATTCGGCTAATGTACGTCTGCTTCTGCGATAATCTTCTTCATCAGAAGAGTAATCTACATTAGTTGAATATTGCTTTGGTTCATAATGTTCGGATTTCGATGTAGTTGGTTGTTGTGTATCTGAACATTTTGAACAATTCTCACGATGAGTAGGACACTCATCGTGAAAATTGCATTGTAAATCCATTGTCTGCTGAGGCCACATCTGAATAAACTGTCGTAGAAACTGATGCATAAGCAGACACATCTGTCCCAGTTCCAGTAAAAACCGCAGTACCTGCTAACATCGCAGTTGATGTATTATTAGCATCTATACTACCTACAGTATTCGGTGAATAAGTCATTATATATAATTATTTATATTTAATTTCTATATAAATTATACTATTTTATAATATTAAAAAAAATTGAATTTTTTATTTGATTTTACTAAGATGACGTCATCTGTTGATGCTGAAAGTGATAAGCCTATAAAATATTGTCAAAATTATAAATATTGTGATGGATTTTTGAATGATAAAGGTAAATGTAATATCTGTCCTAAAGGACTTGGTAAGATATATGTTTCCTCGACATTTTGTGATGATCCACAATGTAGTTGTCCGTTTAGATGTGAAAAATGTGATTTTAATAGTATTGATATACGCGACAATTGGTCAAGAGAAAATATTGAAAGAATTGAAAAAATTAAAATATTATTAGCATTTGAAAATTATAAAAAGAAGATATGTATTTCTTGCTTCGATATTAAATATTTATGTAAGAATTTTATTAAATGTGGCGGTAAATCTTACGAAGAACATAGGTTATGTAGTGATTGTATTAATGAATTTGTCAAAAAATATAACACAGATTCAGATAGTGATTAATATATAATATATTTAACGAAGTTTTAATATTTTTTAAAATTATTCATCCCAAGATTCGACTTCAACTTTTCCAACCATACTATTTTCTACGCTTTGATCTACAGAAATTAAAGGTTTAATAGTCTCAAGTTTTCTTTGTTTTTTTGATTCTTTTTTCTTAAAAATCCATACATTATAAAGATCTAAATATAATTTATCATCTTCTGTCATGTCTTCTGATTTATGCTTATTAAATTCATCTGCCATAAATGATTTGTTTAAAATACAAACAAATCCTATTTGAGTTAAAAGTTGTTTTAAATAATCGCCATTAATTAAATATTCTTTATAATAATCACCACTGCTAAATGGAAGTAATACACTAATCTCTTGTCCTACATTAGTAAGTGTTGAACCTTCATAATTTTTAATAAGAGAGTACTTTGGAACGCCTTCGATTGAAATTGTCCATTCTGGTCTTTTACTTTTTGAACCAATTTTAGATTTTGACAATAATTTATGAACTCTGGCACCGTCATATCCAGTTATCATTAAATATCCTTCTAATTCTATGAGCTCATCTATAAGTATAAGTAAATTTTTAATGCTGGCAGCGCTTTTACAGAAATAATGAAATGCAAAATTCATAATAATTATATTGGCCTTCATCATAATTTTCTTAATTTTTTCATGATTATCTCTGAAATCATCATATAAATTAGCCTCCAAAGTATGAATTCTATAACCCAATCCTACTCCATCATTCTTTCTTGTAATCAATTCATTAAGTGCTGCAGCATCAATATCGACAAATAATGCATCATTGGGTTTTAATTCTGCATATTTAAACATATCTTGCCCTTTACCAGCTGCCAAATCTATAATTCTCGGCTTTTCAAGACCATCTTTTTTAATCAAAATTCCTAAATAACTGACAAGTTGTTGCTTAACTTTATTATTATAATCGCGATTTATTAATGTTAAATCATTAATGACACCAAAATATCCTGCTGGTTTTTCGCCAAAATGTTCAAGATTAAATGGATAATAATATGCTGAAAAATTACTTTCAGCAACCGCATAATAATTACCAAAATAAGTCCCAGTATCGACATCATTTTGTCTATCGCTACGTATTTTAACAAATTTCCATTCCTCATTTACAAGCACCATTTCACAGATTTTTTCATCAAGATTCTCAGATACATCGTTATAATACAAGAACGAATGAGCATTTCTTGCCGTTATAAATGGATAAGGATAAGTATTATTTTTTTCTAAAATGAACCACCCATACCATGATGGAAATAATAATCCTAATTTAGTTCTAAGTTTATCATCCATTGAACAGAATAATACGTATAATAGACCACTACCCTTACGTTCAAATGGGTATTTACCCATAAGCTTTTCTGGCACTCGTTTTAAATAAAAATCTATAGTAGTTTGTTCAATTGGCTTCCACTTATATGACTCAGTTCTATTATATGGGGAACCCTTACTATCAGTAAAAATTATACCATCTACTTCCATTCCAAATTCTTTACTTGTAATTTTCTTATAAAATTTATCAAGAAATTTAACCCTATCCTCTGGCATTTTATGAAATATTTTAAATTTTATTTCTCCTACGTCTAATTTTATCTTCAATTTTTCTATAATGGCGACACCTTTTTCATATCTTTCAAGGAAAGTTAAATTAGTGATATTAGTATTATCGATTATTATTGAGTCGAATAAATAAATATTATCACCATAAATCTCAGCATCAAATATACTTGTAGAATAAGTTTTTGAGAGTTTTACTACTCGAAGTTCTGCTGTTAAAATCCAAAGTTCATTACCGCTCAAATGGACTAATCCACGGACTCCATCTAATTTTTCAGTAATATAATAATCTCCAATATTACTATATATTTTTTTATAAATATCATGAGTAATGGCTTTGACTTTAGGTAATTCCTTATTGATAGTATATGTATATTTAAACTCTGGTTTTAATTCAAATCTACTAAATTTATTGAACACAATTAATAACTTATCAAAATATTCCTCACGAACATCTTCATCTCTTCCACCACTGGCAGCGTGGGTAGTAGCTTGAATTTTTAATACAGGATTTACTATATATTTATAAATATCCTGTCCAATATTTTCGGAAGTTAAACTATAAATTTTACCAACATATTCCATTTCGAGCTCAAGAATCATATTAGTTGGAATTCTAAGATCATCAACACCATTCCAAGTATGAAAATATTGAGTCTTTAATTCTAATAATTTACTGCTATTTTTCTGTAAATCATTAATAGTTGTGGTATAAGTAAAATCTAATTTTAATTTAAGTCCTTTTCTCGAACTTGGGAAAGTCCATGATATTCTATATTTTAATCTTGCAATATTACCTTTGGAAGCGTCTCCAGTCGTGGGGTCTTCTATAGATAATGTAAATTTATGATCTCCTATAGGATTGCTACCTCGTAATGGCTTACGAATTTGATATTTATCATAAATATAGACATTTTTATTTAATTTTTTATTATCATAAATAAAACTATGTATATGAGATTTACCATCGATTTCAGTGATAATATTAATAGACTGCTCTAATTCTGGAACAGATTCCAATAAGTAGTGGTCTAATAATAATTTAATGGTCTTAGAGTTCATGATAAATTTACCCTCTAATTCGACTCCTTTATATTTATTATATTCTGCTTTATTCGGTATAATTAAATCAAACTTCTGATCCATTCTGCTCTTCTTAAATTATTATAATTTTTAATTCAATATTTTTATTTTACGAGATTATACGAAATATCTATTTTGTATCGTTATTATATACATATATTTATAATATATTTATAATATTTTTTAGTTGAGTCTATTTGATAATTTATTGAAATAACTATATGCAAATTCATTTTCATGGACTGTATTATTATATAATTTATGAGGCGCGGTTTTACTATCTCGAATCACCATATAATCATCAAGGTGAGGTTCAACTAGTCTTTTAGCTGTAGATAATGCTCCATAACTATGACCAGTTTTAGCAAATCCAGATTTTTTTCTATCAAGCCCGAATGGAAAATTCATTTCGTTGCCGCGTCTATAAAATTCATCCTCAACTTCATCTGGACTTGAAATGACATCTTGTATCACATCATTTATTTTATCACCAATAAACTTACGATTTACTCTTGCTATCAATATTCTATAACTATTTCTATTTGGTTTAATTCCGCCAAAATTATGTAGGACTGATACTTTAATCATATTATTCAAAATAGCAGCTCGCAATTGCATACCATTTACATCAGCTTTACCAGCACTAATAGCATATGAGTCCGTTGTTACTGGAACAGTATTATTCATAACTTTAGTGACCATATCAGCCATGACGGTTTCTAAGAATATAAGATTATCTTCATCAGTAACTAAGGCATCAAGTGTCATACCTTCTACAAATCTACTGGTATTTGATGAGTATTTATCCACATCATCGAGTATTATTTGATGATTTCCTCGCAACATTTTTAATTAAATTTTATCTATTTATTGTATATAATAAGGGTTATAAAAATATATCATTAAATATATAATTCAAAAATCGAATTTGGTACCAAAATTAATATCAAAATTAATATCGGAAATCAAAATTAATATCAAAATTAATATCGAAATCAAAATTAAATGGAATTAAGAACTGTTAATAATACATCTTTTAATTATGAAGTTAATGCTTTCTTTAAGGACATCGATAAAGATATGGAAGATGTCTTACATAACTATCAATTATTAACTCATAATTATTTTATTAAAAATGATTTCTTACGCGGGATATTAATTTATTATGAAATGGGTATGGGTAAAACAAGACAATCGATGAGTATAGCAGAATATTACTCTAAGCTTGGCAAGCGTGTATTTATATTAGCCTCGAAGTCACTACATAATGTTTTTGAACTGGATTTAATAAAATTGCTTAAAGATATGAAAGATACCAGAACTGAAGAAGAACTTAAAGAATATATTAAAAAAACTTATAAATTTATTACACTAAATTCAAGTAATATGCCTGTCCAATTTAATAAAGCGTTGAAACTTAAATCAATGTCCGAAGATGTTGTTCTTGCCGAAGTGGATGATCTAATTTATGATAATAGAATAGGAGATCTTTCATCTCAAGATTTAGAAAATTCAGTTATAATTATTGATGAAGCTCATAATTTATTTAATGCTATAACAAATGGTTCTAAAAATGCTACCATATTATATCAAGCAATTATGGATACAAAGAATATCAAACTTATATTTCTTACAGGGACTCCGATTATCAATGATCCTTTTGAACTTGTACCTTGTTTTAATATGATCCATGGGTCCCAACTTCTACCAATATATTATGAAGATTTTCAAAATTATTTTATAGATAGGGTCACAAATTCTATATTAAATAAAGATAAATTTATGGATAGATTAACTGGATATGTAGTTTATTATGGCTCATTTAAAATAAAAAAGAATTTACTCTCAGATATGATAATTCTACTTGCTAATGAGACTAAGGTATCAAATCCCAAATTTACTGAAATTATCTCAACAATGGAGAACTTTCCAAGTAAAAGGAAAACCATTATAAAACGGGTTGCAATGAGTATGGACCAATATAAAGCATACGCTGGAGCAAGAAAATTAGAAAGACTTGAGGAAGCAGAATCTCGAAAACGAGGATTTACTGAAAATACTATTCTTAATAAGCATACTTTTAAGGGGCAATCCTCGTATCGTGTTAAAAGTAGATTAGCATCTAATTTTCTACTTCCAGAGAATAAGAAATTCGACCAAAAATTTGTAGATAGACTCAATGAACATAGTCCTAAATTTGCAGAGATTTTATATGATATGACCGAGGGGGTCCTCGATGCTAAAAAAAGTATCCATATTATATACTCGAATTTTGTCGCAAATAATGGTCTTGAAGCATTTGAAAGAGTGCTCATGTCAAGGGGTATAAAAGAAGTTGATATAAATTCCCCAACTTCGACCAAGTATGATCAATATGCAAAAATTACTGGAAATGTCCAACCCGAAGACCGTGCAAAAATTCTCGAAATTATAAATACCAAAGAAAATTATGATGGTTCTGTTATTCGGTATCTTCTTCTTTCCCCGACTGGTGTTGAAGGTGTCAATATATTTACAGCTCGTCATTTTTATTATATGGAACCTCATTGGAACTTCAAAACTTTTGAACAAGCTGAGGCCAGAATTTATAGATATAAAGCTCTGTCCCACCTACCCAAATCAGAAAGATGGGTTCAAAGTCATATATATTTAAGTGCTTATCCTCAGTCTCTTGATAAGGAAATTAGACTTGCAGAGCCAACTACTGATGAAGAATTATTCTTTAGAAGTATTAAAAATAAGAACCTTACTAATCACTTCTTACAGGCTCTCATAGAAGTCAGCGTAAATTGCCAAACATCAATTCCTGAAGATATCGAGGGCTCGCAATCGGACGAGTACTTTAATATTAATTGTAGAGTTTGTACTCCTTCTAATAAAAAATTGTATGAAAACGATATTATTAAAGATATGAAATTACCGAGTCCTTGCACCAAAATTCAAGAACAAGAGGTCGATGTCGATGAGGTTGAATATAATGGTAAAAAATATTACTATCCTAAGGGTTCAACTGTTAATAATTTTAATGTATTTTATCAACATCCAAAACTTGGGACATACTTGACTTTAGAAAAAACCACCAAAGAATATCAGGACTTACTTAAATTTATATTCAAATTATAATATTTTATTTAATTAAAATTCGAATTAATTAAAAAATATTATAATAATAATTTAAATAAATTTTTAAAATTTGATATATATACTTAAAATTGAAAATGGTTGAAAATTGTTATATCGCAATAACATTAATAGTAGTGTTATTAATTATATATATTATATACACAAAATCAAAGTCAGAAGGGTATTCTGCTGATGATGCTGTCAAAGATTCTGAACAAGTTCTTAGTGGTTTGAATAATGTACAAGATTTAACGACTACTCTCGCATCTGCCCTTTCTGATGCTACCCAACAAAAATTAGATGAGACTAATAAAATAATTGAAGATCTTAATACACAGCTTAAAATTACCAAGGAAACCTTAGATTCGACCTATAAGATTCTTGAGGCTGCCAATAAGAAGATAGCAGCACTTGATAAGGAAATTGTCTCAAAAGGTATTGAACTTAATAGCGCTAAGGCTGCATTCGTAGATGCTCAATCTCGTATTCAGATGTTATCATCCAACGTATCTGCAAGCACACGAGAACTTGAAAAGGCTCAAGCTGAAGTTGATGATGCCAAGAGAAAACTTGCTGAAAAATCTGAAGTTCTTAAGGCAATCGAGAAGGAAAAGGCCGTGGCTGAGGCTAATGCTGCTAAGGCTAACGCGGAAGCTGACGCACTTAATGCTAAACTTACTGAGATCGAGATTGCTAAGATTGAGGCCAATCGCGAGGCTGCTCGACTCAAAGCTGAAAAAGATAGACGCGATGCTGAGGATGCCGCCACTGAGGCAAAACTTGCCTCACTTGATTACTTAAAGGGTTACTCGGTTGAGCCTGGGTATTCAGTTTCTGGTCCCACTCTTGCCAATTATGTTAATATGAGTACTAACCAATGTGCCAGAAAATGTGATAATACTGTCGGATGTATAGGTGCAACTTATGATGCTAATACCAAGGCATGTTTTATTCGTGGAAATTTAGATGACGTAAGGATGGGATTCGAGTATGAGAACTTAATGATTAAGGGTGGTAAAGCTCCAGAGTCAAGTACTTATTCAGTTATTAAACCTAAGGTTGAAGCGTCCAAGCAGGCAAATAAATTCTATTCAACTACTCTTGCAGCTCAGGCTGTTGAGGCACAAAAGCGAGGAGTATCTCTTGCTAATATGGATTATCTTTCTAACTATAATGTTGATCATGGGCTTAAAAGTAAAAATCCAGTTCTTAGTGAATATTATGATGTACCTTCCACCAATGCTTGTGCCCGTCTATGCGACCTTACTCTTGGATGTAATGTTGCCAATTATAATTTGGATAGTAAGGCTTGCTCACTTACTACAGGTATGGATGATGCTGAAGGTTCAACTAATGCCGCCACCACTATTTCGAGTCAAAAATATGAAATCCCAATCAAATCTTCATATCATATTATTAAGCCTAATGCCGATTCTGAAGCCAATGTTAAATCATATTATCAATCCCAATTAGCTAAACAACTTGAAATGGCTGCGGCTCAAGGAATCGATGTTAATAATTTAAATTTTGAAGGTAAATATGAAATATTCCCAGAATTTAAAGCACCGACTGATGGGAATATATCATCATTCTACGGGATTACAGATAAGAATGCTTGTGCCAGAAAATGCGACCTTGCACTTGGATGTGTTGGTGCATATTATTCTAATTCTAATAAGGAATGTCATCTAAAGTCTAAGTTTGGTGCGATGTCTCGAGGCTCTAAAGATTCTGACTTTTTACTTAAAAATCCAGATTATGAAGTTCCAGCTGGTAGTGATTTTAATACGATCAAATCTAAAATAGAATATGAAAGAAATTCTGCAGCTTGGCGTAAGAAGGTAACAGATGACCAAAATAAACGTGCTGCCACGGAAGGTAGGAATATAAATTCTCTTGATTATTTAACTCCATATAACGTAGAGACTCGTTATACTCAAATAAATTGGGCTGATGGCTCAAATCTTGCTGCTGATGGGTTCCCATCAGCAAATCTTTGTGCTCGTGAATGCGATTTAACTTATGGCTGTAAAGCTGCAGTTTATAATGGTTATGATGATGGTAATTGGGGTTCATGTTATTTATATAATGAAATGCCTCAATTAAAAACATATGTTGATCCATCTGCCTTAAATAATAAAGACAAAGATCCATATAAAATTATGTATAAAGGCGAAATCGCTAGGAATAATAATTATTGGAATATTAAACCTACTGTCGAATTAACAAAGGTCATTGATAAATATACTGATGACAAAACTCGCGAATTCGATGACAAAGCTAAGGCAATGGGAATAACCGCCAATGACCTCAATTATCTTGAAAATTATACTAAATATGATGATGTATATAACTACATGCCAGGTTCCAGCCCTATAATGAAGAGAGGATTAAGTGAGAATCAATGCGCTAAATTATGTGAAACTACTTATAACTGTAAAGGCGTTAATTATGATACTACTGATGGAACGTGCTATATTGCAGATACTCTTAAAACTGGTCTAGCAGCATCAGATACTAAGAAATTTTATATGAGAAATAATGTTCAATTCCCAGATTCTACCGCCAATGTGAATAAAGAATCCCTTGCGTATGCTAAGAAATATTATACTGATCCAAGAAATGCTATACGAGCTGAACAGATGAAAAAAGTCCAAGCTGCAGCTGATGCCAAGGGTGTTCCGCTATCAGAATATAGTGCTCTTAATAATTATAATATCATTGAAAATCGGACTTTCCACGGAGGTATTGACCCATATGTTGGAAATATATTTGGACTCGATAAAAAAGCTTGTGCTCTTGAGTGCGATCTTAGACCTAAATGTAAAGGAATTATATATAATTCGGCTAATCAAAGCTGTCAATTGGGTGGCGATCCAGCAAATGGTCTTAGGGACGCTACTTCAAATTATACAGCAATGTATAGAAAGACAGATGAGGTCAAATATACCCCATACTTTACTTCATAATTTAAGAATTATAACGACTTTATTTATAAAAAATTTATTTATATTTTTTTATACATATTTTTTAAATATTTGATGTAAAATTTATAATTTTTAATGCTCCGTAAAAATCATTATTATTAATTTTAATAATTCTGTAAATTTTATATAAATACATCAAAATTAATGTAAAACTTAAAGTATTATTAATATTTTCAATATTAACTATAACTATATCAAAATTTACAAGTTTATCAAAATTCGTAAATTTATAAAAAATCATTAATTCATAAAGATTTACAGCTATTACTATAATAGTTAAAATATCAATTAATTCATTAAAAACCATCAAAGTTAAATATTTCAAATTATTATATTTAATTTAATATTATTTATTTTTTAATATATACACTATCTATTGACATTATAAAAATGAACCAACATTATATTCATTTTGCCATTATAATAGTATTGTTATTAGTAGTGATATTTTTATATAAAAAATATACTACTTGCACTACTGGTAGTGATGCTGCTAATACAGCTAATAATGCTAAAATTTTAGAATGTCAGCAAAATGTTGAAAAAATCAATAAAATGAACATTGAATTAGAAGATAAACTTGCTGCTTCATTAAAGACCATTACAGGTCTCAATCAACAAGTAAATGAAAAACAAAATAAAATTTCATTACTTGAAGGAACCGTAAAGACACTTGAAACCAATTTGGATGAAATTCAAGGTATATTCAAAACAATGATTAAAACAGTAAATAATAATAAAAATGTAGTAAAAAATATGACATGTTCAACTGAGTCAAATCCAATTTCATCTGGAACTACTCACTCTGATAGTGCATGCTGGGACCTTTGCACATCTAATAAAGATTGCTCATATGCTACTTATAATGGTGATAAATGTAATGTTTATGCAACGAAGCCAATTAACTGTAGTCCTCTACAAGGCATGGTCATGTATGTTAAAAGTCTATTAGGTTAAGCATTTATTCATACTTGAATATCCCGCGCTCATAATATTACTCATAATATTATTTTTTTATTATACATCATTATCTTTAATATCTTCAATAAATGTAAGTGTATTTTTATAAAATTTAATAGTCCTACATTTTTCAAACCATCCAGTTATCAAAAGTACTATTGATATAGGTATCAATACTAAAATAGCACTACAGATAATTATAAGACTACTCATTAATAAATGTTCATTAGTGTATAAATTACATGAAATTTTGATAAAACAACAATTATATACGTCATCAAATGATGTAGTATTATAATAAATATTTTTACATGTATTATATTTTACCGTTTCAACATCTTTTTTGCATGAAATATCTAACGCAGTCAAGGTACCTATAAGAATTATAAATATTGGTATTGGTAATATCATTGAATATTTGAAATATTTATCAAAATTAATATAAATAATCATGATTAATAGAGTTTTATATTAATTATATTTCAATTTTTTATATTACATATTTATATGAATTATAATATAGCTTTAAATTAAAAAATGAGTTTAGTTTCAGTTGATGAAATTTATAATCAAATTTCTACGGTAATTGAAGAAAAAAATTATAGTCTTGATAATGTTGTTTCAATTGCCAAAAAAGTAGTTAAGATTGTAATGGAATATAAGGATTATGGCAGAGAAGAGCAATCTAAATTAGTCCAAGCCGTTATGCGTAGAGTCGTAGATGAATCTCCAATTCCAGATGGTATTAAGATCCAACTTAATTTTGGCCTTCAATTACTACTTCCAGATGTCATTAATATGGCCTTTAAATATTATGATAATAAACAAGAAACTCAAGCTGCAGTAGTAGTCCCGAGTGCTACAGCCGTAGTCCAAGCTGCAGCACAAAGTGCAAATGATGTTCAAAATGTTATTGAAACAATCCAAGCTGTTAATCCTCAGGCTGCCCAACCTCCACCTCAACCACCAAGAAATAATGGTGGAGGCGGTGGTTGCAATTGTATCATATCATAAATAATTTATAAAAAAATTGATTTATATATTTTATAATATTAATAAGCGGATTAAATAATATCTTATTTTTTAGCTAATTTTCTTCGATTTGAATGAGTTCCAGTAATAGTGCAACCAACCTCGGATAGCTTATCCACAACATAATTGCCATACCAATAATAATGTTCTATTGATTCTTTTGGCGGTTCTGAAGTATGAGCAGATATATGAATAAAGTCGATAACTCCACCTTCTTTTAATATTATCTTAACTAGCCTATCAACTTCTTTTACTAAATGTAAGTTAGCTGATTTTGATATTGGTTTTTTACACCAATTATTAATAGAATGATATACGATCCAATAACAATATTGAGAATCCGATAATAATTTAATATTAATTCGCAATTCTGGATTCTCTTCCATATAATTTATTGCATACTTAAGTGCATTAATAATAGCTGTTAATTCAGCTATATTATTAGTAGGTTCTTCATCAATTCTACCAGCTACTCGTAAATTAGTTTCTACGCAATATAATCCCCAACCGCCCGCAGAGTCCTTTGCCCCACGTTTATTGATAGTACAAGCCCCATCTGTGAATATTGCTAATGTTGAATATTCTTGTTTTTCTTTGGCTGAATTAATCATAGATTTAGTTATTGAGGATTGTTGATCGTATATATCATTCGTGTTCGATTTTGAATGTTTTATATCATTTTTGCCAATCTCAGAATTATATGGCATCCAAATAATATCTGGATAAATCTCAGAGATTTCTTTAAAATGAGTCATATTAATAAATTTTTTAGACTTATCAGTTATACGATTATCAGATACTGGACTAGGATGAGACCACTTAAAGACCTTACAATTCTTAAATTTGGTATCATATACTTTGGCATCATTTCCCCATAACATTACGCATACTTCACCTTTGCGTGTCTTAAGACTTGCATTGATATAAGTCATTAAAATATCCGTGAATGGTTTCCAATATTCTGTATGAAATCCTGGGGTTTTTTCATGAGTAGTGAGTGATGCATTAAGTAATAAAATACCCTGCTTTGCCCAACTTGTAAGATCCGAAGTAGTAGGAATTTTATCAATAAGTCCTGAATTTAATAGACACCTATAAATATTTTGAAGTGAAGCTGGGACCGTCTTTGCTAAGGATGAAAATGAAAGTCCGTGTGCATCGGTTATTTTTGGGTAAGGATCTTGTCCTATAATGATAACTTTGACCATATCCAATGTAGTCAATCTAAGAGCATTGAATATATTCTTGCGTTCTGGGCATAATTTTTCAACCTCAAGAACTATAGGTAATATTTTATTTAAGCTTTCCACGACATTATCTTTTTCGAAGAATTCATTCCAACTTTCTTCGATACCTTCAAATATATCTGGGTAATTCTCTCTAAATTGATCCATTGTGTAAGATATTATAATAATATAATTCAATCTTTATATAAAAAAATGAATATTATTATATATAATTACATTATCTGATATGTCACCAAAATATCCGTGTCCTCATAATAGAACTAAATATTATTGTAAAGATTGTAAAGGAGCTGGTATATGTATTCACAATAAGCGCAAATCAGTATGTGCTGAGTGTATTGGTTCTGATATGTGTTATCATAATAGATTTAGATATTACTGTAAAGAATGCAAAGGAAATGGTATTTGCATCCATAATAAAAGAAAAAATATATGTAAAGATTGTAAAGGGGTTGGTATATGCGAACACAATATTCAAAAATATTACTGCGTTGATTGTAAGGGTAAAGGCATTTGCGAGCATAATAATTATAAAAGATTATGTAAAGAATGTAAAGGAATTGGACTTTGTATTCATAATATAAATAAATATGACTGTACTATTTGCGGCACTACAAGGATTTGCATTCATCGTAAATTAAGGAGAATTTGTAAAGACTGTAAAGGTAAATATATCTGCGAGCACGATAAACAGCGTCATCTTTGCAAAGTTTGTAAAGATTATAAAGGTAGTTATATTTGCGAACACGATAAACAGCGTCATCTTTGTAAAGACTGTAAAGGTAGTGGTATTTGCATTCATAATAAACAAAGACAATTTTGTAAAGATTGTAAGGGTTCAGCTATATGTGAGCATAATAAGAATAAATACTGCTGTAAAGAATGTAAAAGCGATAATATTTGTCCTCATAACAAACATAAGAGATTCTGCAGAGAATGTAAAGGAACTGCTATATGCGAACATAATAAGAATAAATATACTTGTAAGGATTGTAGAATTCAAATAGATGAAACTGTCCAAGTTTTATTAGATATCAAAAAATTATAAATTTTAATTGTAATTACCAAAATTATCCAAATTTTTATTATTGAATTTTATTATTGAATTTTATTATTGAATTT
>SXGR01438410.1_pt1 | contig 20613 bp, 12 predicted proteins | sample 3174711 | NCBI WGS metagenome assembly SXGR01 (sample SAMN11356860, study PRJNA531348) | freshwater metagenome | isolation source: freshwater sample F1-60 | place: China: Fuxian Lake, Yuxi | collected 2017-12-25 | reverse complement strand
GTTGAGCGTGAGGCTGCCGTTACTCACGTTGCTGACTAAAGTCGCGGTAAGAGGATTGCCATCGGCATCGGTGTCATTTGTAAGTACGCTGGTTGCACCGCCGACCAAACTCGTTGCGGTTCCACCTTCGTTGAGGGTGATCACCGTATCTGCTACTGCTACAGGGGCATCGTTTGCAGGGGTGATGTTGATGCTCACCGTCACGGTGTTTCCATCGACCGTGCCGTCATTCACTTTGTAAGTGAAGCTATCGGTGGTGGTTTCGCCGCCGTTGTGGGTGTAGCTGAAAGTGCCGTCGCTGTTGAGCGTTAGGCTGCCGTTGGTTACGTTGCTGACTAATACGGCCGTGAGTGCATTGCCTTCGGCGTCGGTATCGTTGGTTAAAACACTGGTTGCGCCGCCCACTAAGGTGGTGGCGGTTGCGCCTTCGGTGAGGGTAATTACCGTATCCGCTACGGCCACAGGTGCATCGTTTACTGCAGTGATGTTAATTACAGCTGTGTCATTATTGCTTAGCAATCCATCGCTCGAGGATATGGTCAGTGTCTCAGAAGCGCCAGGAACATCACCGGCATAGAGATAACTCAGCGTTGCGCCATTGTTGCCAGCAAAAAAGCCATTCAATTCCGCTAGAGTGCCTGTTAGCACAAGGCTGTTCGTACCATTGCCTGATGAAATAACCACTCCTGTGGCGCCAACAACTGCGTTTAATTGGCTTAATGCTCCGGTGGCCGTCAGGGTGACGGTTTGCGGGTTACCATCTGCGTCGGTAATAGAAATTCCAGTGCCTTGTAACGTTAACGCCACTTGCTCGTTGACGTTATAACTGGCAGGGGTGATGGTCACACTCGGTGCGTTATTAATGTTGCTAACGGTGATGGCCACCAGATCAGTATCTTCCAGGATCCCACCCGATCCGGTATTCCCAAGATCTTTGGTTGTGATACTTAAGGAATCGCCACCGTTGTAATTGAGAGTAGGTGTATAGGTAAGAGTCGTAAGCGCGGTATTAATATTGGCCACGGTTCCGGTAAACACCATACTCGCATCGTTGGTGCCATCGCCTATGACAAACGAGAGACCGGATGTGCCCCCCAGGGTGACTAAACCATTGGATACCGAAATGGTGACTTCAATGCTACTTGAACCGGCATCAGCATCGGCCAACTGGATTTGATTACCATTTCCAGCAGAGAAAACGAGCGAGACGTTTTCGCTAGTAATTTGCCCGCCCGGCACGGTATTGACGGGAGCATCATTGACCGCTGTGATATTGATACTCACGGTGACGGTATTGCCATCGACGGTGCCGTCATTCACTTTGTAAGTGAAGCTATCGGTGGTGGTTTCACCGCCGTTATGGGTGTAGCTAAAAGTGCCATCGCTATTGAGTGTGAGGCTGCCATTGCTGACATTGCTTACTAATATTGCTGTTAATGCATTGCCATCGGCATCGGTATCGTTGGTTAAAACGCTGGTTGCACCACCGACCAAACTTGTGGCGGTTCCGCCTTCGTTGACGGTGATAACAGTATCGGTTACGGCAACAGGTGCATCGTTTACGGCGGTGACATCAAAGGTAATGGTATTAGCGCTGGCGTCATACACGCTCGATTGATCGCGCACGCTGAAGGTGAACGTGGTGTAACTCGCCCCGTTAGCGTTGCTTACGGGGGTAAATGTTAAGTTGCCGATATTGGCTGTGAGGATGATATCGCCCGCAATCACTGGGGTGCCGCTTAATTCAAGTATGCCTGCACTGGGTAATGTATCAATGCGTACGGCAGATAGCGTGTCTCCAACATCTGAGTCTACAAAACCGAAATCAGCAGCACTAAAGGTGTAAATGGTGTCTTCTATTGTGGTGAGCGTACTATTGGTGCCAGCTGGAGCATCGTTATCTACATTATTAACGGTGATATTGAATACATCTGTGTCTGATTTTGCCCCACCTGATCCTGAGTTGCCCAAATCATTGGTTGTCATGCTGATTTGAGCATTGCCACTGAAACTGCTCGAGGGGTTATAGGTTAAAAAAGCCAGTGCCGAATTGATGTTGGTGACTGTTCCTCGAAAGGTCATGGTGGTATCTGCGGTACCGTCCCCGGTGATAAAGCTTAAATTCGCAATTTCGGGAAGCGTTAATGTGCCGCCTGTCACTGCGAGGGTAACTTCTATGTCGTTGTTGCCAGCATCAACATCGCTAACACTGATTTGATTACCACGATAAAAGCCGACATCGTGTCCGTGAGAAATACCAGCAGGAATAATCCCATAGCTACCTGAGCTGGGTGTTTTCCATTGCAGCTTGATTTCAGAGTCTGCAGTACCATCGTAATACTCAACCACTACCGAGTAGTTGCGACCTGCGGTGAGCACTATGTCCGAGCTGGTATCAGTGGTGACCGCGTGACCGGTCCAGTTATTTATGACCAGATTGCCATCGATATAAACTCTTACGCCGTCATCACTCAGCGTTCGAAAATTATAAATACCCGTCTCAGTAGTGTGTAAATCACCAGTCCACCTAACTGAAAAATTGTCGGAACCTATGCCGGCAACACCAGGGGCACCAGCCCCCCAGTAGTAATCTACGGTGTAATCGGTGCGCGTACCTGCTGCGGGGCCTGTGAGTGTTGTGTTGTTGTAATAAGTACCCGTGAGGCCGGCACCAAGATTGAGTATCTTGGCTGTGTCTTCATCGGTCGAAATTGATGATGGCACTGTATTTACGGGTGCATCATTAACACTGACCATGGCGATTTCAAAGTCGTCGTAAACTGTTTCGTATCCATCGTTGGCGGTGACGCGCACAGTAATGTTGCTGCTAACATCATCGTTTGTAGGGGTACCCGAAAATGTTCTGGTGCCAGAATTAAAACTTAACCACGATGGTAGTGCACCACCACTTGAGAGTGTCGCTGAATAGGTGAGTGCGTCAGTGTCTTCAAACGTATTGCTGACGGCACTACTGCTAGTAAATGTATAGCTAAATGCTTGATCTTCAGTTGCGGTTTGATCGGCTAGTGCATGAGAAACCGTGGGGGCATCATTCGGTGTAACTTGAAACCAATTGATATTGGTATTACCGGTTACGCCTGTAAAACCATAATTAGAATACTGTGTAATATTCAGTGTTTGGCTTATCGTTGTCCAAGTTTGCCAGCCCCCCGTAAAGGTATTTGGAGAGGTTGTAACAATATGGCCCGCACGATTATCTGCATCGCTAAAATTGAAAGTACTATTGTTGGTATTTGAGGCTACCCGAAAATCAATGGTGTATATGCCCGTTGTAGGTAATAGGCCATGCCCTGATCCTGTGTAAAATACGAACCAGTCGTTGGGATCGAAGAAGCCTACATTTGATCCGCCGCCAGTATCTGAAGTTGCTTCTGTGCTTACCCCACTGCTATTGTCATACGCTTCTGCTTCAATTTTATTGGTGACCTGTATAACGAAGTCGTCATACACCGTGCCACCGTTGCCATCATTGGCTGTTACGCGAACCGTAAATGCTGTTACATCGTTAACGCTGCTGGGGGTACCACTAAAAGTGCGAGTGCCTGCTGTAAAGGTTAACCATGAAGGCAGCGCTGAACCATCTTGTTTAGTGGCGGTATATGTCAGCGTGTTGCCATCGGCATCATTAAAGCTATTGGAGGCAAATACATAGCTAAATGCGGTGCCTTTAAAAGCCGATTGATTTACTAACAAGTTTGCGACTGTTGGTGCATTGTTGGGCAGAGTGCCCTGCCATTCTAAATCGCTTGCGGCATTTAACAGTGTGGGCGATTCAATTGAGCCTGTACGTACTTCTAAATCCCAGTCTGCTTTGCCAATGTTTCCAGTGTCATCGTTACTGGCGGCCACATCGGCACCGGTAATATCGCTGATTTTTTGTAGCAACCGCATACCTGAATCACTGGCCGCAACATCACACCCGTAGAGTAAAATATCCGCTTTTTCAGTGAGTGCATTGCGCCACTCACTCATTTGGGCGCGGTGATTATCAAGCGTGTTTTCGTTGATGAGCTGGTTGCCAAGCTTAAAGTTACCCTCAATGCCGTGCGATAAAATATGGATAGACGATACGTTGTTAGTCTCTGCCAAGGCGCGATTAATAATATCTAGGCCATTTTGGTTGGGCTCAAGATACATAATCACCACAGTGTTAGTGGGGTGATTTTTGGTGATATCCGCCACCAAGGCTTGGTAATCGCTAATCGATGTATCTACAAATACATAAATAGTGGGTTCAGAATGGGCGGGTGTATTTGCCGCGAGTATGTCGGGCGCTTCTGTGCTGGCGCTTTGCGATAGGTCTGAATGCGTTTTAAGGTCAGGCGTTGGCTCATGCAGTGGAGTGGGCTTATCGGCTAAGTAAATCTCTGCTAAATCGATATTGGCGGCATGTGTTAAGGCATCATGATGAAGGCTGTCATCAAAAATGGCGATATCGGCCGTGGCCGAAAATAACAGCCGTGGTTCTATGGCTTCAATCAAAGGCCGGCGAGGGCGCGTTGGTTTTGACATACTGACTCAAACTACATAGTTCTGCACCCAAGGGGTATCTGCAGAAAGGGTTAAGTATAGGGTTGTTAGTGCCCCTAAATATCCTTTTGACACCTGCGGTGCCTGTTGTCTGACTCTCAATGCGCGTTTTCCAATGCGCGTTTTCCAATGCGGGCTTCCCAATGTGCGCCTCAAGCGCTGGGCGAGAGTGGCGTGCGAAGCTCATAGTTGCATAAAGTGTGACGCAGTTCTCTATATTCTGGCGCTCATAAAAAACTTGTCTAACACACACTAAAAAAGCTGATTTTGGTTTTAAGGTGCTAATTAAGGTGTGCGCTTGGGGTCTAGTAGATTCAAGCTCACACCTTGGAAGCTCACCTTGCATTTCAAACCGCTGGGAATTTTGTTATCGGGGTTGGGGATAGAAAGGCGAATAGCAAAGGTGTTACTGGGGCCATCAATAACCTGATCGACCAAAATAACATCGGCGTTATAAGCTTTATTGGCAGTACCAAGTTCAGGCACCACACTCGCTTTCATGCCTTCTTTGATGGCGCCATACAAACTCGAGGGCGCAAACACTTCTACTTTTAAAGGGTCTAAGTGGGCAATTTTTAACACAGGTTCAAAATCAATGTGTTCACCTACTTGCTTAAAGCGCTCTACCACTATGCCGCTAATGGGGCTAACTATGGTTCGCTTTTGTAAATCGGCTTGCGCGCGTTTGTATTCCAGTTCGGCTTGGTGTTTGCGGTCTTGCGCTTGCTGTAGTTGCTGCGCGGCAATGGCGCGTTCGGTTTTGGCTTTATCTAACTCAGTAAAGGAGGCGGCTTTTTTCTCGTAGAGGTTGAGCACGCGGTCAAGGTTGCGTTGGCTGAAATCCAATTGCAGCTTTTGTGCATCTACATCGCTGCGCAGCTCAGATTGTACGCGGCGAAGCTCTGCGGTGGAGGCTTCTACGCTAGCTTCCAGCCGCGCGACGACAGTGCCTTTTTCCACCTTACTATTTTTATCTACCAATACCTCGCTAATAACCCCCACCACGGGGCTGCTAAGTGCCACGGTAATTGACGGTTCAATGCGACAATTGAGTTGATTGGAGTTGGCCGTTTGCGCCAGCGCATTAGCCGCTCCAAAGAGTATGAAAAAGCTGAGAAATCGGTTAATCATAATTTTTGAAATAAAAAGTAATGGTGTTAGATACTATAGAAGATCTTTATAAGGTTCGCTGTCTAAAGGAGAATGATTATTGAAATTAAAGCGTCTTTTGATATTAAAGCGCCTGTTGAAACTAAAGCGCTTGCTGAAAATTGCGAATAAACAGCTGTTGTAGTGCGCGATACCATTGAACCCCCAGGGGTTCGGCAGGGTGGTAGAAGCGCACATAAGCGCGCGCTCCAAATTCCCCCTCTTGCATCTTATCGGCGGCGGTAAGGTCTACCAAAAAGATCAGCTGTGTCGTTTTATTTCCTTCGGGCTTGTTGGCATCCACACTAATCCTGCCACCGCCTTTTGCACCCAACACAGGGCTGGGTAACTCATAGGTTCCGGCAGGTACTTGTTGGCTAATGACAGCATCAATAGTTTGCGATGGGTGGCTTGCTAGGCGTAGCTCAACGCGCGTGGTTGCTTGGCGTACTAACCCAATGTCGGCTTGGGTGAGCGCGGCGCGAACGCGCAAGGGCGCGCGGTTTTCAATAATGGCGATACTGTCCCCTTGGGCTAAAAAGCTTCCCAAGAGTTGATGGTGCTTAGTCATGCGCAGCCGCCCGCTGCTAGGGCTGCGCAAGATTAATTGCTTCACGCGGGTTTGTAAGAGTTCTACCTCGGCGCTTAGTGCTTCTGTATCTTTTGCCAGTAATTGCGCTTTGCTGCGGTCTTCCCCCCAGGCTTGCTGCAGGCGCGCCTCGTACTCCCGCAAGGTGGCTTGTTTGAAGGCCAGTTCGGTGGTGAGGTTGGGGTTGCTTAATTGCACTATGGGTTGATCTTGTACAACGTTATCGCCATCGGCAACCCATACTTTAGTTACCTCGCCCGATGATTCAGCTTTAACGCGGGCGTTTTCCGGCAGCCAAACCACACCTTCTGCCAAGGTAGAAAGGGGCATGGGGATAACCCCCACAATCAAAATCACTGCTGCAACACCACCGGCTACCACGGCTATTGCGCGCTTGCGCATTGTTTCCAATACTGGGTTTTGCGCAATAAACAGCAGGTATTTAACGCTGGGTAAAAGTAACTGAAAGCCAAGCAGCCACAAGGCCAGCAGCACGGCAAATTTGGGGAAGTAGTGCGCCGCCAGCAAAATGATCGTCACAAGAATAAAGAGGCGATAGATGAGCGCGGCAATGCTGTAAGCGCTTAAGCCAATATTTTCAGCCAAGCTTGTCGCTGGCGAGAACAAGCCTTTAAGCCCGTAGCCATAGCGCCTTACTAGGTAACTGATTTGCTGGTTGGCGCGGCTGGCTAAATTCGGTTGATCTAAGGCGTCGGTGAGTAGGTGATAACCGTCGTAACGCATGAGCGGGTTGCCGTTAAAAAACAGTGTAGAAACGCTGCCAATAATGATGATGTTGTACAGCAGGTCTTTCAGCAAACCGGCGCCCAGATTAAGCCAGAGTAGGAGTGCGAGCGCCGCCAAAAACAACTCTACTGCCATGCCAGCAGCGCTGACGAGCATGCGTTGGCGTTTGGTTTTAAAGGCCGTCGCGGCGCTGGCATCCACATAGGGCAGCGGTGTCCCCAGCATGAAAATTACGCCAAATTCGTGTACATCGCCGCCCCAGGCTTTGGTAAATAAGCCGTGCCCAAGCTCATGTAAGACTTTTAGGAGGGGGTAGGTTAACCACAGAAGAAATAAATTATGGGGCGATAAAATCTTATCCATCTGCCCGTGGGTGAGCTCCGTCCAATGCAGTGCCGCTTGGATAAGGGCATAGCCCACACAAGCTAGCCACACCAGCCCCATAGCGGGTGATGTGACTGCGCGTGCAAGTGGTAATAATTTTTCCAATAGTCGATTAGGGTTGCCGAGCGAAAACTTCCATATCAAGGGGTTCATCAGCAATTGCAGCCAGCGCTGCTTCTTTTTCTGTTGCTGCCGCGCAAACAGCTCTTGCGTGCTAGGTGCCATATCGCACACCAGCAAATCGGCTACGTGCAGGTATTGCAGTAAGTGAATCAACTCCTCGCGCGTGGGTATTTCTTCGCTAGATTCATAGAGTTCTGGTGCAGAGGCCGCCTGCAAAATCTGCGGCAGTGTGTTGTAGCCCGTCATGAAGCTGAGCAGGCGATAGGCCGATGGTGTTAGCCGATGAAACCGCCCGTTACTTTTATCGTGCAGTAAATACCAGAGTTCGCCTTGGTAATCGCGGCGCTGAAAATCGATATGACGCGGCAAGGATGGCCGTAAAATTTCTAACTTTTGCCAAAGTGGGTTCGCCGGTTCAGCCTTGTGCGTTAGAACCATAGCGTGAGCCTTAGCCAATACCAGAGGTCATGAAACCAAATCCACCCTAAGAATTGGCTGCCCACTAAAACTTTACCTGAGCCGGTCATACCGGGGCGCAGCACGTCTGATTCGCGGTTGAGTTTTGCCTCTACGCGGAAATAATTTTTACCCTCGCGGATCTCACTAATCGGGCTAATGTTTTTTAGGGTGATATCAAAGTGTTCATTCGGAATACTGGTTAACTTTATTTTCCCCGGTTGATCGGGTTTTAGGTAGCGAATGTCGCGTTCATCTACCCATAAATGCACCACATAACCCTGGCTGGCAGAAATTTCAAACAACACTTGCCCTTGTTTTACCGGCGCGCCTAGGGTTTGGGAAATATCATCGGAGGTGATAATGCCATCGCTGGGTGCCACCAATTGTGTGCGCGCTTGTTGTTGCTCAATCAGTTCCAGCTGGCTGGTGGCTTGCTCTACCTTTTCATTGGCAATGGCCGCTTGAGCGCGGTTGCCGTTGGCCAGTGCATTGTCGTATTCCTGCTGCGATTGTTGCATTTGGCTAAAGAGTTTTCGGCGCTCTAAACGCAGTTCTTCATCGTTCAATTGGGCGAGGGCATCGCCTTTTTTAACCTTGGCACCAGGGCCTAAGGCAATGCTGGAGAGATAACCTTCTTGCGGTGCAACCACTAAATATTTGTAGGTGCTTTGCAGGCTAGCCTCGCTCGCCACCCAATAATTGGCGGGGAAAAATAAGGTGCATAAGAGTAAAACGGCGGCCGCGCCTATGAGCTTGCGGGTGAGTTTATTGTCCCCAAACCAGCGGGTTAATTGGCTGCGAGTACGCTGGCGTAGGTGTTCACGAATGGAACCTTGGCTTGCTTGTTTCAATGCAATTAATTCTTGCGCCACCCTGAGCGCGCCCTGCAAAAATTGGGTTTGTTCGGCACTGAGTTCGTTGGTGCGATGCTCTAGGGTGACTACACCTATAATTTGCGTGCCTTTGCGCAGTAAAAAGCTATCCACGGCGGCGACTTGTTGATGCTTTAGAAGGTTTTCATGGCAGCGCTGAATAACGGTAGATGCTTTCGATAAGTCCCGAGTTGGGTCTGTCGTTGAGTCTGCCGTTGAATTCGTATCCGTTGAGTGTACATCTAGGTGGATGTTGATGCGCTGGTCGGCGGCTTCATCCATCGCATCGCTTAAAAGCTGCATAGCGCTGGTGCGCTTATCAAAGTTGGCTGAAAACGACACTGCCGTGAGCTCTATGCCAGTCTTGGCTTGCAGCCCAAGGCAAACACGGTTGGATTGCAGCTGCGATGCTAGAAAGTTAACGAGGCTGATAGTCATTTCTTGCAGGCTGTTTTCGCCTAGCAGTTTAATGGCCAATTGCAAAAGCTGCTCGGTGTGAGCGCTAGCGTGAAATTCGGGGGTTGCAGGTGCAAGTGCAGGCGTTTCCTGTTGGATCAATAAAAACTGTAACCAAACCATGCCTTCCTGCAAGCGTTTTAAGCTGGCGGGAACGTCTTTTTTGTTGCCGATTTCTAGCTGCAATATCACCGCGCCCCAGAGTTTTCCTTGGTGTGAGACGGGTTGCGCCATCAGCATGTGGCGGTCATCTTGTGCGACAAGGTGCAAACGCTGTTTTTGCAAAACCTCTTCTGCGGCAAGGGTGATAGCGGTATCAAGCGAAGTGCTGTTCGCAGCGGGTTCAGGATACTGCGCGACGAAGGTGGTTTTGCCATCGTCAGTACGCTGCACCAACAACGCGGCAGTGCAGTTGGGGATGACTTGTTGTTGCTGTTTTAGCCAGCGTTTTAACGGAGCCTTAACGGGATGCATGGGGTTATTAATATACCGGTGCTCAAGATGAAGCCAAGTGGCCGTTGTAATGCTTATGTAGCCTGTAGTGTAGAGCTAAATCCCGAACGATGTTAAATCACTTTCGCCAAAACCACTTTTTAGGTGGAGCCGCAAGCTCCGCAATTTGTGCTTGTTTGTGTTCATCATCGGTAAACCAATAATAATCGTGTTTGGTTTTGGGTTTTATCCAACCTTTGTAGGGTGCTATATGCTCAAGCTGCAAGGCGGGCAAGCCGAGTTTGCGGTCGGCGTTAAAGCTGCGGTTCCAATCCACTAAAATATCGCGTTTAGCGGTGGCTATAGCGAGTTCTTCGGTTTGTGCTTGTATTAAACGGCAGGCGATAAAACCTACAACCGGCTCGGTGCGGTTATAGTTTTCAAAAAAAATGTTAGCGCCAGAAATTACAACGGTGTAGTAGGTCATCATTTAATAAATCGGTTCATCAATCTAAATCAACATCGCTTTTGTTAGGGTACAAAGGCGTGGATGCTGGCATTTTTTGGAAGAGCTTGCTGAAGTGCTGTTGCACGCGTGCAATATTCATAAGCCCCATACCGCTGGAAAAACCAAACCATACATACAGGCCGTTTAAATCGCGGAACATGGGTGGTAAATGTTTGGGGCCTGCAATAACACCTTCTAAATAGCGCTCGTAAAGTAAGGGTAGATCATCGAGCGTCACCTTGCCTACAAACAACATGGGGATAATTTCGGGCACGCCAGATTGAATGGCGCTGCGAATAAAATTCACATTTTCAACAAAGCCTTTTACGTAAGAAATATCCTTAGTGAACACTGAGCCGCCCGTTAAAGTACCGCCGCGAAACACCCGTTGGGTTACGCGGTAGCTATCGTGTTCACTCACGCCGCGCTCAATAAAGTGTTGGTACACTTGGCAAAAATCGGCGCCTTGTTCGGCTAAATCTACGGCAACAACGCGGTCGCTAATGCGGCGCGCACGCTGCGGGAACGAGCTGAAGGTGAGGGTTTCTATTAAAACCGCCATACCTTCTTGAATAGCGGTTATGCGCGGCGAGCCTACGCTCAGCCAGGTTGCCCAAGGTTGTTGACGGCCATTGAGCGTAGTGCCCACATGTACCCAGCCTTCATGGACCTCTAGCACTTGTAAATCCAATTCTGAAAATAGTGCGCGGCGATTAATTTTAATGCAGTCGCCACCGGCGGATGCATCGGACACTATGTCATCGCTAATTTCTACACGTACTTCGCCGTTGCCAAAATATTCGTTTAATCGCCAATGCAAACTGCTCACGGCTTGTTCAGAGCTGATGTTGCAGGCATAGGAGCGGTTCAAATGTTCAACTGCAGGCAGTGAAAATAGGTGGCATAAACGCTCGCCCATTTCGCGTAGGGTTTTGCGGTCGCCGCGAATTTTATCCTGCGCAGAGCCGTAGAGTAATTTGCTGAAGTGGCCGAATTGATCTGTGCCGCGAGCTCTTAAAAGTTCAATAACCACTTTGTATTGGTCGATAGTGGCTAAAAGTATTTGACCCAGCGCATCGCCACGGCCAAGATCGCGGCGCACATCGGCTTTGAGTTCATTGAGTTGTTGGTAAACGTTGTCGGTATCAAAGGCGAGGCGTTGATGTTGGTAGAAGTCTTTGCCGAGTGTGGGGAGTTCGCGGCCACCGCTGGCGATAAATTGCGCTTCGAGTTCGGCGGGCCATTTAATCGCATCCAAAATGCGAATCGGTTTTTGAAGGGCCACCAAGCGGTTGGATAAACTGCGCAAACGCTCCAGATAGGCTTGATTCGACATAAGTGGGGTTCATTAAAGGGCGATAAGGCAACAGCGCAATGGTGGCTGTCATCGACGCGCCCATTCTAACTGCTGGCAGCCTAAAAGTGATTATCTGAGCGCTTAATTAATGACAAAAAAGCGTGAAAAATGTGGAATTTACACCTGCTGGCTATAAAACCTTAAAATGACTTGTTATGGCTCTTGAGAGAGCGTAAATTTTCGCCACTCAAGAAAACGGCTTGCTCCTTTGTGGTGCTGTTTGTGTTGAATAAAGAGGTTGTTGATGGCGTTTGTTGCGCTGGAAAAATTACATCAGTTGTACGATGGTTATCGCCAAGTGTTTCGCATTGGCCGGCAAGAGTGGATTCTCTTGCAAGAGCAGGGTAGAACTTATTGCATTGCCAATCAGTGCCCGCACCTTCAAGCACCTTTAGCGCAGGCCAGTATTGCCAATAATGTATTGCGTTGCCCAGCGCATGGGATTGAATTTGATTTGCGTTCGGGTATGCCGGTAAATCCGCTCAGTTGCCGCCATGCGCTTAGCTATTTACCGTTGATTTATGATGGCAATCAAATTGGGCTGGATCTGAATGGTTAATCTATTTGCGATGGCTTTTTAATCGCTACTTCAAAACAATAATCATTGCTTTTTTAAAATAATAAGGTTCACTATGTCCATTTTATCAGTTGTTATTTGCATTGCACTGTTAGTGCTCTTAACCGCGCGTTGGAATATAAATCCCTTTATCGCTTTTTTAATTACCGCCATTACCGGTGGCATAATGCTGGGTATTCCGCTGGATAAAATTCCCGATTCCATTGAAAAAGGCATGGGCGGAATTTTAGGTTCGCTAACGGCGATTATTTGCTTGGGTGCTATGTTCGGTAAATTAATTGCGGACTCAGGCGCAGCGCAAAAAATCACCTCGGTTTTGATTACATTTTGCGGTGAAAAATATATTACCTGGGCGCTTATGCTCACTGGTCTGTTTGTGGGGATTCCGCTGTTTTATAACGTCGGTTTCGTGCTCTTGGTGCCACTGGTATTCGCAGTGGCGTATCAGACTAAATTGCCTGCGGTGTATTTGGGTATTCCATTATTAGCGGCACTGTCTGTCACCCATGGCTTTTTACCGCCCCATCCATCACCTACTGCGCTAGTCCCGCAATTCAAGGCAGATATGGGTATGACCTTGATTTATGGTTTCATTATTGGTGTGCCGACCATGATGATTGCGGGGCCGATTTTTTCGCGCTTTTTAAAAAATATCCGCAGTGAACCACTCGCGACTTTTACGCCAGAATTCATTGCAGATCACGCTTTGCCCTCAACTGCAAAAAGTTTTTCAATTGCGCTCTTGCCCGTATTCCTGTTGACCATCGCCAGTATTTTAACGCCCGTGCTTGCAGGTCAAGCGCAGCTAAAACCCTATGTGACGTTTATCGGTAACCCCATGATGGTGATGCTAATTTCACTGCTAATCGCCAGTTACAGCTTGGGCTTGGCGCGCGGCCATAAATTAACCTCCATAATGCAAACCTACACTCAGGCCTTAAAAGATATTTCTGTTATTCTGCTGATCATTGCCGGTGCTGGCGCGCTCAAGCAGATTTTTGTGGATAGTGGTGTGAGCACTGAAATTGCCGCTGGTTTAAAAAATATCCCCGCAAACCCTTTGTTTCTTGGCTGGTTAATCGCGTTTATCATTCGCATCTGTTTAGGTTCGGCCACGGTTGCGGGCTTAACAGCGGCGGGAATTGTTGCACCGCTGGTACTTGCATCGCCAGAAATCAACCCCAACCTTATGGTACTGGCGATTGGTGCGGGCAGCTTGATGTGCTCCCACGTCAATGATTCCGGTTTTTGGATGTATAAGGAGTATTTTAATTTGAGCTTAAAACAGACCTTTGCGTCATGGTCGTTAATGGAAACTATCGTAGGAACAGTTGGATTAATTGGCGTACTTGCTTTGGATATGTTTGTTTAATCTTCTAATTTTCACTCTCCAGATCGTGAATGTTAAAAATCGGTCTTGGTTTAATTTTCTTAAAAGGTAATGTCTATGTCATTCTTAGCCCGTTTATTTGGTAAAAAACCTCAGCCTAAAGTCATTGAAAGAAAGGCGACTCCAGTACAAGTTGCCGCACCTGTGGTAAAAGCCAAAGTGTTAGAGCTGCCTTCCATTGATGCGATCAGTGATCAGAATGAACTGGCCAAGTTGGCGCTGGATGGCGCGATCAGTAAGTTGCGCCAAGAAGCGGCAGAGAAAATTACCGACAAGAAAATTCTGCAACAATTGTTAAAAGATACTAAAGCCAAAGACAAAACCGTTTTTAAAATTATCAAAGAAAAATGCGATGCTTTTAAAGAAGAGGAAAAGCGCGCAGCAGAAATTCTGGCTGGCGTTGCTGCTGCAGTACAATCTTTAGAGCAGCAAAGCAATCGTCCTTTTGATGGACAATTTACGGCTAAATTCTCGTATTTAGTTCAACAGTGGGAAGCCAAGAAATCTGATGCAACGAGTGAACTTATCGCCCGCGCAGATCAAGCTATTCAAAAAGCTCAGCAAACCATTAGCAATATTTCGGCAGAGCAAGTTGCGCAAGAAGCGCAGCGCAAAGCGGAAGAAAATACAACGCAAGAACGCCAAGCGCATATCCAACAATTGCAAGCGCTTTTGGTGTCTATCGTTAGTAGCGATGTCAATGTAGAAGAAACCCAAGCGTTGCTTAAACTCTTGAATTCAGCCTGGGAATCCTTGGCATCGGTTAAAGATCCAAGTGCGAGCGAGCAAAAAACTGTCAACAATTTAAACCGCATTATTGCTGATGAATTAACGAATCACAGCGCTCACGGGAGTTTGGCTGCCCACAAAGCCCAGTTTGAAAGTTTTGTTGCGGGTGCGTCGGAAGAAGCGAGTGCGCATTACCAATCGCTGAAAAAACGTGTAAATACCTTAGTAGCAAATTTAAAAGAGGATGTGCCTGAAGTAATTTCATCGGCACAAGCCACTTATCAAGAGTGGGAAAAAGCGGCTGAGAAAAAAGCCGCTGAGTTGCAATCTACCCAGCGCCATATCGCCGGTTTAATTCGCAAGGCCAATGAAACCGTAAGTTCTGGCGTATTAGGTAAGGCCATGGGTATTCGTCGCGCCATTGATGAAAAACTGCAGAGCCTTGAACAATTGCCCAATCATTTATCCAACCAACTTGAACAGCTGGATGAAACCCTCGCCAAATTACAAGATTGGAAAGATTACGCCGTACAACCTAAAAAACATGAACTGATTGCGCAACTAGAAGCGCTGGATGGCAGCAAAGAGCACCCAGAAACCCTCGCCAATAAAATCAAACGACTTCAAGACGAATGGCGCGCGCTGAGCAAAGGCGGTAAGGATCAAGATCAAGATTTGTGGGAAAAATTCCATGAGTTGGCGCAAAAGGTTTATCAGCCTTGCCGCGAGTATTTTGCTGAGCAAGCCACCATTCGCCAAAACAATTTGAACTCTTGCAAACAGCTAGTTGAGCAATTGCAAGATTATCTACAAAACCACGATTGGTTGAATGCCAACTGGAAGGATGTTGAAAAAGTCATCCGCGTAGCCCGTACCGAATGGCGCAACTACACACCCACCGAGCGCGCGGCCACTCAACCTGTGCTGGCTGATTTTGAAACCGTGCTCGCGGGCATTCAACAAAAGTTACACGATGAATTTGCTAAAAACGCTACGCTTAAAAAAGAGCTGATTGCGCAAGCCCAGCAATTAGTAAGTCTTGAAGATTCACGCAAAGCGACCGATGAAGTGAAAAAGCTGCAAGCTAAGTGGCAATCCATTGGCGCTAGCTTGCGCAAAGAAGAACAGCAACTTTGGCATGAGTTTAGAGATGTGTGTGATGCCGTGTTTGCTAAGCGCCAACAGCAATCTGCCGAGTTTAAAGCTGAGTTGGATGCTAACTTGGCCGTGGCTAAAAACGTAATCGCCGAACTTGAAGGCTTAACGGCGCTTACCGCGCAAGCTTTAATTGACGCACGTAAACGTGTGGATGAAATTCGCCAAGAGTTTAGTGGCCTAGGTCAATTCCCCAAAACGCAAGTGAATGAAATCAAAGCAGCTTTCAATCAAGCGACCGAAGTCTTTGAGCAAAAACTGAAAGACGAGCGCATCGCTCTTAAACAACAAATTTGGGTCAATTTATTTTCTGCCAACAAAATTGTGAATGATTATGAGTTGACGCTTGTTAAAGGGAAATTGCCAGATTTAGCTGATCAAGCGCTATTGCAAACACAAATCGATTCTATTACTCAATGGCCGTCTGGCGGGTTAAAAGCGATCCAACAAAAGCTGGCGCGTGCAAATGGCAGTGCAGATGTAACTGAAAATTTGAATGCGTTGCGTGAACTTTGTATTCGTGCGGATATTTTAACCGACTCGGCAACACCGGCATCTGAACAAGCGCTGCGCACTGCTTTTCAAGTCAATCAGTTACAACAAAATTTTGGCCGTAAAGCACAAGATGCATCGGCTGAGTTTGAAAATCTCGTGTTTGAATGGGTTGCAGTAGGTGCCGTGGAAGAAAAAGACTATGAGCCTTTATTTGCACGTTTTAATGCGTGCAGATTAAAAGTGGCCAATTAAGTCGCTATAAATGAGAGTTGTGTTTCGCATAGTCAAACGCCTGATCTTGCTTATGCTTGCAGTCTTGCTTGCCTATCAATGTTGGGTGTTTGGGTGGGTGTTATGGTGGAAATGGAATCCTCCTGTTGAAACCAACTTTATGGAAATTCGTTTAGATGAGCTTCAAGAAAAAAATCCCCAAGCCAAGTTGCAGTATCAGTGGGTGCCCTACGAAAAAATATCCATGAATTTAAAGCGCGCTGTGGTTGCAGCAGAAGACGATAAGTTTATGGAGCACAGCGGTTTTGATTGGGTGGGCATTGAAAATGCCCTTAAGAAAAACCAGCGCAAAGGTAAAAAAGTTGCGGGCGGTTCAACCATCACCCAGCAGCTCTCCAAAAATCTTTTCCTATCGCCATCGCGATCCTATATCCGCAAATTACAAGAAGCGGTTATTACGGTTATGATTGAATCCTTGTGGAGTAAGCATCGCATTCTTGAGGTGTATCTCAATGTGGTTGAATGGGGCAATGGTGTTTTTGGTGCAGAAGCTGGCGCCCGCCGTCACTTTGGCCAATCAGCTGCGTACTTAAGCGAAGCTCAGGCTGCGCGCATGGCCGTCATGCTGCCCAGCCCGCGTCGCTTTGAAAAACGCTTCCCCGCATACGTCACCGAACATGCGCAATCGGTACAGCAGCGTATGCGTTTTTCGCAAACTCCATAACTTGAGCTGATCTATGCGTTATTCGTTTAATGATTTTGTTTTTGATAGTGAGCAATTGTTGCTATTTAAGCAGAACGAAATGATTCTCTGTCGCCCCAATGAAGCCAAATTATTAGCTCTGTTTCTTGCAGAGCCGCAAACGGTATTGGGTAAAGAGGATATTCTAGATCGCGTTTGGGCAGGGAAAGTCGTTTCTGAACAAGCCGTTTTTCAGAGCATTAGTAATTTACGTAGTTTGTTCGGCGAAGCGGCTATTAAAACCTTCCCTAAAAAAGGTTATCAATGGCAGTTAGATGTTTGCGTGATTGATGCATCCCTATCGCCTGCGCCACACGCGCTAGCCTTGGAGAAGAATTTCTTTCTGAGTTCTAATCGTCATAGAAAAGGTTTGTTGCTCCTGTTGACTCTTGCTCTTGTTGTCTGCGCGAGTATTTTATTTTATCTGTTTAATAAACATCATGATGATTCACCTAAAATCGCCGTGTGGCCTTTGCTGATTGATCCACAAAATAAAGATTCTGTCGCTTTGCAAACAGAATTAATTAATCCCTTATGGAATGGATTGCTTGCTTCAGGAACATTTGATGCGATTGCCGTAGCGCAGAATGAAGACTATAGCGATTTATTTTATCTGCCAGAAAAATATACATACTTGAGCGAACGTAAAAAAAATAGCGCTATGACAATGATGGCTGCAGTCGGCCAACGCAAAGACAAAGTGTTTGTGCGATATCTTTTAAAAATTAATGCAAATTTATTAACTGCAGAAATTGAGGCAAATACACAAGCGCAATTAATGGAGCAATGGCTTAAACATTTGGCTCATTTGGCCTCTTCTCATTTGGTTTCAGTGAACAGCGCTGATCCTGTATTAATGAATGCAGAGTTAAAGTTGCTGCACCATAATTATCCCGATGATCTCGTCATACTCTATCGTCTTGCGCAAAGCCAATTATTTCTTGGCAATGTTACCAATGCGCTGGTGTTGGCCGAGCAGCTGCGTGATAAAGCTGAACTACAACAGGATAATTTGTACTTAGGTTACGCCTTATTCCTATGGGGGAAAGCATTACAGCAACAGCAGTTATTGGGTGATGCTGAGCAAAAATTGCAACAAGCATTAACCTTATTTAAAGAGGCACAGAATTATCGACAAGCCAATGAAGTTCAAATGGAGATTGGTCATTCAGCACTTGAAAGGGGCAATTATGAAGAAACCAACGCGTGGAATCTTCAGGCATTAGAATCTGCTCGCTTGGCTAAAGATTATTTGTTGGAAGTGCAATCGAATAATCTATCGGCGGTTATGGCTTTAAAGGTAGAAAATCATCAAGTAGCTGACGCTTTTTTGAAGCAATCTGAAGCTTTATTGGATAAGCATAACCAATCGCGAGAGCACTACGCGACGATCTATAATTACTTGGGTATAAATGCACAAGATCCTGCTGTGGCGGAACATTATTATCGCCGAATTTTAGATATCACCCAAGCTGTCCCCGAATTGGAAGTAAGGGCGTATGCAGAATCTATGCTCGTGCTCTTGTGCATTGATCAGAAACGCTGGCAAGATGCATTCGCTATTTACCCAAACAAAAAATTGTTAACGGCGCCCCAAGAGTATTGGTTGACGCAAATTTATATTGCGCAGCAAGACTGGCCGCAGGCTGAAGCGCACGCTGTGCTCGCCTTTACGCAAGCAAATAATAAAGGTTATAGAATCTGGGCGCTGGATGCAGCCGTAACTCTGATGGATATATATCAACAGCAACATTTACCTGAAAAACAAACGCGCTATAAAAAATTTATTGCACAAGAATCAATAGGCCTAAAATGGTGGCAAAACTATAATAAGCCCGTGTTCGATAAATATGGTATTTCTTTACCTAGCCAGTAGCCTGTTGCCAGGCTACCTTTTTGGTCAATTATTCTATGTCTTGAGCGATACGAAAACCCCAATTAAGATCGCTCGCGTCAAAAGGAGCGCGTGTCGATACCCGAATGCCAAATGGAGTGAAGTGGAAATTACCTCCTGAGCTGACATGTTGTTTGCAATCGCCAGTTTTCCAAGCGCTGCCATCAGTAGGCGCACCTACATAATTGGGGTTCCAGCAATCCTGAACCCACTCTGAGACGTTGCCGAGCATGTCATAAAGCCCAAATCTATTGGCTGGAAATTGGCCCACTGGCGCAGCCTCTAGCCATCTGTCTGCTCCGCTCGCTAGAACATCACAGCATACATCTCGACCATAGTTGGCGAATGTGTGATCCGCTGTATTGCCCCAATAATATTCGGTAGTGGTGCCCGCTCGGGCAGCGTATTGCCATTCTGACTCAGTGGGAAGGCGGAACTTTTTGCCCGTTTGCTGGCTAAGCCATGCGGCATATGCCGTTGCATCTGCCCATGAAACATTGCCCACGGGCTGCTGGCCACGTCCCAATCCATAGTCATTTGGTCTAGCTCTGCCGGTTGCATCAGCAAAGGCATCGTATTGGGTAAAGGTAACTTCGTATTTGCCTAACCTAAACGCTTTAATATCTACCGAGTGAACAGGTATTTCATATTCTAAATTTTCTGGCCACGACGTAAAATCAGCTACAAAGTTATTGACGTTCCCCATCATAAAACTGCCCGCCGGAATATCGACGATCTCAGGTGATAAAGCATTATTAGATGAAGCAGAGCTTCTGGATGATGAAGAGCTGCTCGATATTGAAGATGCTTCACTTTGTGCACTAGCGCTTGATATGGGGGTCGGATTCGGAGTTGGAGTAGCGTTATTACCGCCACCGCCACCGCCACCACAGCCAACCAAAAGTGTTGTGGCAAAAAGGAATGGAAAATATAACTTCTTCATAATGTGGACCTTTAATTATATTGAGAGCAGGAAAACAAAAATCACTGAGATGATAGAAAATAAGGCGGGAAACTTTTGCATAAACCTTCCTAAGTATCATGATGTGATAAAGAATTTGAGGGTATCGATAGGTGCGGAAAGCTCCAATCGCGGTAGGATTTGACCAAAACCTGTCGCAAGTTTCTTATTTTTTCCCTATAAAACAGAGTTATAGAAAAATTATAGAAATTGGCAGTCAATTTCGGAGGATAATTCCAAAACCAAAGACGGCAGTTCTCGCAGGCGCTGGCTTAGGCTATAATCGCGAGCTTTTTCGGGGTTTAAGCTCCGAAAACGGGTTTAAATCGTCGTTTGACCTTGCAGTTAGAGTTATCTAGAGAGTTAGTAATGCCTATTTATGAGTACCAATGTGAGTCTTGCGGTCATGCTTTAGAAGCCTTGCAGCGCCTAAGCGATCCGCTCTTGGTTGATTGCCCCGCCTGTAACAAGCCTGCCCTGAAGAAACAAATCTCGGCAGCGGGTTTTCGCTTAAAAGGCGGTGGTTGGTACGAAACTGATTTTAAATCGGGTAACAAAAAGAATTTAGCGGGCGATGCCAGCGGCGGCGCTTCTACGTCAAGCCCTGCCAGCGCACCTGCGGCCGCTAGTCCGGCACCAAAAGCCAAAGCAGCCGAATAACCTTTATTAAATAACAACTTTTCATTTTAAACAGGAACGCCCTATGCGCAGCCAATACTGTGGCGCTTTAAATGCCGCTCATATCGACCAAGAAGTCACCCTTTCAGGCTGGGTGGATCGTCGTCGCGATCACGGTGGTGTGATCTTTATCG
>SXGR01618959.1_pt1 | contig 20615 bp, 13 predicted proteins | sample 3174711 | NCBI WGS metagenome assembly SXGR01 (sample SAMN11356860, study PRJNA531348) | freshwater metagenome | isolation source: freshwater sample F1-60 | place: China: Fuxian Lake, Yuxi | collected 2017-12-25 | reverse complement strand
GAACCACATATCGTCGAGCTTAACGCGACCACCAATATCCAACCCGGTCACAGCGTTAGGAATACCACGGGTTATAGCCATACCAATCTGTGCGCCAAATGTTTCAGTAGCCCAGTTTGCGAACGCTAACTCAAAGTCAAACGGCAACTCATCATCGTCATCAGCCATCGCATTAAACACGGCGTTTATAACGGATGCTACTGTGGAGAAACCCCAGAGACCAGTTCCTCCGCTCATGATAGCCGCCATGCCCATTGTTCCAACAAACCGCGCTTTGGCTTCACGTTTCATTGCGGCGTGGTCCGCCAAATATTTTTGTCTTTGTTGCTCGGTCTTCAAATGTTTCATCTGATCTTCTGAAGGTTTTTTAAACGCGTTCATTAGGTTATGCGCCAAGAAGAAAGTCATCTGCTGTGGGAACTGTTTGAACTGCAACACAACGCGGGCGACGGGATGCTGGAAGTAGCGTGGCTTATTGGTTGACGAGTAGTCAAACATAGACCGGTTCGTTACATCCTTGGCATTAGCAACGGCTTTCGTGAATGCCGCTCTGGGGGACAAGCCCGCCTTGGTAGCCTCTGCGTACGCAATACGGAACGCAGTCATAGCCATGACTTCACGGTTTAATCGCTCTGCCTGATGGAACAAGAAGGTAAGCGCCTTCATGCTTCTATGACGCAAGCCAGAGTAGTTCTCAGTAGGTGTAGATGCAAGACCCGACTGGTCGTATGTTGCAGTAATGTCAATCAAGCCGTCAGCCACAAACCTATCGAAAGCGGCTTGTTCTACTTTTGACATCCCACTTGGTGGTGCGTCCACACCTTTAGCCATACCAGCTATAGCTTGCGCAACTGATTTACTAGCTTCAAACAATGCCTCAGTAGTAGCCTGTGCGTAAGACATCTTGGGATCAAGCTTGACTTTCTGTGCAACCAAAGTCGGGAAGCCAATCATTACACCGCCAAGCACGTTGGTTATAGCAGAAGCGGCAGATGACAGGTAGTAGATGAAACCTACGTTAGACAGCATAGAAGGTATGGTGCCTACATCAGTGGGGTTCAATATCAAATCAAGGCGACGTCTTGTCTCTCCAATGTAGTCATTGAGTTCATCGTTCTCGCGAATCACGGCGGGGTCATATCCAACTTTGGGGTCAAACCTGTCCTTTAACTGTAACTTTGCGGCTTCCAGTTGAGAGAACATTTTAGGTGAGTGCTCAAAGCGGGACATTTGATATGCCATGTTGAAAGACGACGTAGCAAAGCTACGAAGTGCATCCTCCGAGTAACCTGCTTTGTTTTGACGATGTATGAACCGCTTGCGCATACTGTTGTCAGGTAAGTTCTCCAAGAACGTTTGATAAAACTCATCCTTTAGAGATTGTTTCTTTTGCTCTGCTTCAGCGGGCGTAAGGTTGCTTACATCCATCTGATCAACAGAATCAAACATTTCCTTTAGTAAGTTGGACTGCTGCGCATGGAAACTCATCTGAGACTTAAAGTCATTACCTATGCTATCGCGAATTGTGTCCGCCAGACGTGGTTCTTTAGCAATACGCTCTTCGACGTGTGCATCGCGGGCGGCTTGAGACTCAAACATATAGTATTCACGGTTGCCAGTAGGACCGATCTCGTACCAGAAACGACCGAAGCGCATTAATGGGAAGTACGGTCCTTTGATTTTTTCTTTCTCAAACTTCTCTCTAATAGAGAGAATTGTTTGTTTATCAGCGCCGCCAGCCGCTAGATCAGCCTCCACTCTCTTAGTGAACCCAGAACGCAACAAGGCGTTGACTGTATCTACTGATGGGCTGAACTCTTCAACGCTATTCAAAACAGATTCTGGTACGCCTTCAATACGCGCAAGCATCTGTGCAATCTTATAGTTAGACAAGCCACGCCCGCTCATAGCGTTTATGCGGTTGCGCATGAGTCGTTTGTACTCAGTGTAGCGTTGCTCATAGAAATTGCGCACTTCACGATAGATGCGTTTACCTTTGTCGTTGAGGTTGCCCCACTCGGTCATCAAATCTTGGTTGTTGTTGCGTTGGAACAGAGTCGCTTTATCTGGGTCTATCTCTGTGATAGTAGCCATGTGCATGACTAAACCAATCTGTCTAGACATCTCAGCATCTTTACTTTGGAGCTTTTCCCATGACTTAGAAATCTCACCAGACTCTTTAAGGATACTGTTCTTGCGAGACAAGAAATCCTCAGTCACCTTAATGAAGTTGCTGAGTTGTGGAATACGCCCAGCTATCAGATCATCAATCTGACGTAGAGTTAGCAACCCAAGAGCCGCTGGTCTACCACTAGCCTTCATGCTGCGGAACTCTTTCATGGCCTGTTGGGACCAAGAACTAGCTTTCATCAACCGCGCTATAGTTCCCGGCTGGTTAGGCATACCGGGTCTAAACACGTTAGTTTTAGTTTGCTTAGCTTTTGTTGGCTTCGCACCCGCAACATTAAGCCCTTCAAGCATCATTGACCCAGAGAGCAAGGTGTCTGCAGCTAGCATGGTTTCAACCATTACGTTGCTCTCATAACCTTTTTTGATATTGAACAGTTTACGTATGGCGTCAGTAAATATGTTCCACATTGAGTAAGGCGCAGCCTTGTATCCCAAAGTACGTAAGTGAGCTTGGAAAACTGGGTCTGTAAGTCCGTACGACACAAACTCGTCAAGGTCGTAAAACTCGTTATTAAATTCTTCAGCAGCTAAAACTTTCTTAGAGTACTTGTATAGTTCTACTAAACGGTCGTAGCCTTGGCGTTGAATGCCTGTTAATTTGTCTGCGTTGTCGATGAGGTGCGAAGTTGCTGCGTGCAACGACTCATGCAAAAACAACGTGTTGGTTAGTTTTCCGCCGCCGGAACGTAAAACGATCTCGTCGGTGGCTGGGTCGTATTTGCCGTTCCAGTTAAACTCTTTTTCTAAAAGGTTATATGTGCTTTCAAGTGCTTGCTTCTGCGCCTCAGATGCGCCCACAGAGTTAATTGTGCTTTGAAGCGTTTGAATGGCAGTTGTAAGTTCCCGCAGTTTAGAAGAACGTAAACCTGCAGTTATAGAGGCTTGTCGTTCTGTAGGGTACATAGTAACCACTAAGTCACGCAATACTTCTAACCGTTTATCAAGAGACTCTTTTATATTTGGGTTGCTGTTTAAAGACTCTATAACATCCACATCAATCACACGGGATTTAGCAGTCATACCGGTGTCGAGCAAACGCTGGGCTAATGCTGAATAGTAAGGATTACCCTTAGAGTCAGACATGATCTGAAGTGCTTCCTGCACTTTGCCTTGCTCCAACAGACGCGTAACAATCGGCGGCACTATATGTATAGTGGGCAGATTCTTTACGTTTACTGTTCGCTCTTGTTCTACTTCTTTGACGTCACCAATGCGCACCTTCTTAGGCGCTCTTGGTACTTTCTGTCTCATGCGTTTCTCGTAGGCTTGCACCTGCTTTTCAGAATACTCTTTTCTCTTTGCGTTATTTTCAGACTTGGCTTCTCCAAGTTTTACATTCGCTGCATGGTTGCGGGCGTGCTCAGCCACCATAGCGTTAAGAATATCAACGGTACTTTGGTCTAAGTTTTGAACTACCCACTCACGGAAATCTTGTGCATACTTGCCACCTTCACCAAAGGTCGTCGAGTTAGCGCCGTGGTGTTTAGGGTCTATGATGAAGTACGCAAGATGAAACGCCAAATCAGCTAAGGCTTCCCCAAACGTATCTCTATTTTTGTTTTTAAATAAATAATTTATAGCCGCGTGCTGTTTATCAGACAACCCTTTGCCTACACCCAACGCTTGTTTCAGCATAAGCACCGCGTTGCGCAATTTGTTATCTACTATTACGTGCTCAGTTTCTGTTTCCGCTTGATTGGGTTCACGGGGCTTACCAGATTCAAACTCACTTGTTTGCGTAGTTATACCCACTGTTGTAACAGTCTCGGTGTAAGGTATGGGGCGCCCGTAAAAAGGCGACGGCATACTACGTGTGAGCAGATTTATACCTTCGCCAGTGCTTTGAAGGTCTTCAACAAACTGTTGTACTTCATCACGAAACTCGTCCATACCGCGAATAGTCGTAAGGTCTGGAAGGTAGAGCTTCTCAAACATACGGGACTGCTGAGCGGGCGAGGCGTTGTACAACGCGGAGATAAGGTCCTTGAGCTTCTCAACCCCACCAACTTGGTCAGCAAGATAGTCCAACATCTTGCGTGCGCCCTCACTACTTTTCTGTCCGGGCTCAGCAATGTCGTACTCCAGTAGCGTATTAGCGGCAGTATTCTTAGAACTGCGGTGGCGTTTTGCGGAATCTTCTTCGCTTGACTGGAGTTTTATGCTGTCAAAGAAGTCGCTAATAATTCCGCCTTCTTCAGTCTCCGCAATGTGTTCAACATCTTCTTTAACTTTTTCACGCTTATCTATTTTCTGCGAGACGTCTTTACTCTCGAGGTCGTATCCTTTGCGCTCCAGCACATCGTATATATCTGCCACTTCAATGGCTGCAATTCGGTATCTTTTCTTAGCGTCTTCTAAGTTAGCCTTAGCTTTGTCCAACAAACTCTTTGGTGGATTTTGTGTCTCTATGTATTTCTCTATACGGCGAACTTTTTTCAGCGCAGCATCTCTGATGGCAGCGGCGGCATCTAAATCTTTTTCAGTGGCGTTTGCAAGCCTATCCGCTTTTTCGGCAGATATGTTTTCCTGTTCTTCTCTTGACAGATATTTGTCTTTATCAATAGCGGTTGGTAATGGGGCTGGTTTAGCTTGTGAAGGTAACTTAAAACCTTGCCCGCTAGGGGTTACATACTTTGTAGCCTCACCTTGAGTCGAAGCACCCGCCTCATCTACAAACAGCTTAGGTTGTTCTTGAGTAGACTCAACAGTAGTAGGAGCCGCTGTCTCAGCAACTTTGGCTTGCACTGGGGGTGTGTAAGTCTCCGCTTCTTTCTTGGTTTTTTCTATCTCTTTACGAGTGTCGTTAAGTTCTTTGTTGTAACTAACAGCCAATGCTTTGGCTCTATTGATCTCTGAGCCAGAGGGTCGAGCAAATCTTTCCTCAACAGGGCGAGCACCTAGATCAGCTAGGCGTTTGTGTTCAGCTAAAGCGTCTTGATGTTTACGTTTAAGGTCTGCCTCACGTTGAGTAAGAATTTCTAGGCGCTGTTGGGGTGTTGTCTGAGTTACTTCATAAGCTACGTCCTTACGGCGTTTCTCAATTTCTTCTTGCTTCTTGATGAGCTTCATCCGAGCAATGGTTGCCGGATCAGTAGTATCACCAATCATTTCCCCTTGCTCGCCTTTGAGGAGTCCAGCTTTTTGATCTTCGGTTAACTCTGGGGCTTTACGTTCACCTTCACCAAATATATCGCCTTGGGATGGTTTGGCCCTGCGTTTAAGTTGTTCAGCAGCCTGCTCAATATTAGCAAGCGTTTGGTCTAGTATGTGTTTAGCTACTGCTTCTGGGTTTCTAGCCGCTTCGCCTTTTGTCATACCCAGTTGACTGCCATACGTCATACCAAAAACTGGATCGTCTTTGTTCTTCTCAAACTCCGCTAATGCGCGTTGTTTTCTGTTCTCCAATTGCTGTAGGGCTTGAGCGGGGTCTCTTCCAGCCAGCGCCATAGCAGACTGAGCGGCACGGTTAGTGCCAGCAAAACTACCAAACATATCGCCTTGGGATGGTTTGGCTCCGCCCGGTGCCGCGCCCATAATTGGCTCGACAATCTTGTCAATAATAGAATTTCCGTCAATTGAGGGGTTCTTTAATTTTTTAATCTGTTTCGCACTAAGAAACGAAGCGTTTGTGTCAATAACTTCGTTAAGGTCTCGTCTAACCATATGCAGCCTGCGCATATCAGCTTCATAGAGTCTTGGTTGGTTTATCAACGCCATCGCTTCTTTGCGAAGATCGTTGTATTGACGTCTAAAGTCGTCTAATGGACCTGCTGGTGCAGTTTCTCGTTCATCAAATCCTGCAGGAGTCCCGTCAGTACGTACCACTCCGCTGGTGTCAGTTGTTTCAACTCCTGTGGTGGTGACTGGTGGAGGGGGTGGTGTATCCACGCTAACGCCTGTTCCAACTGGTGGGTTGATAGGTTGTTCAACATTTTGTTCTTCTCCAAGGTTATCTAGTATTCTGCTTTGAATTGCATCTGTACCCTGTAGAAGTGTTTGTCCTTCTGGTGTCTGGCGGGCTTGATAAGTCTGTGCAACTCTACTAGCACCGCCCATAGGACCACCAAGCAACATAGCGCCACCAGCGGCTTCCGCGTATTCTTTAGCAGCTTCTGGATCGTCAAACGGATTTAACGCCAAGCCCGCTTGCCAACGCTCGAGAACTTGTTGGGTAACTTCTTGCGGTACCTCAAATGCGATACCTGCTGCTGTACCTTTTAGTACTGCGTTACGATAGGCTTTGGGATTGGTAGCGGCTTCAACAATCTCTAAAGCGGCGCGTTCTGATGCTTCTTTGCCTTCAATACCAACTAAACGACCCAAAGGTTTAAAGAACTTAAACCCTAACAAATCAAGAACAGTAGAACCAGCAGCCGCAACAGTAGCGGGCAAGCGGTCTATGTCAGCGTATTTGTCGCCTTTCTTTTCCTGCTCCTGTTTTTGACGCCCAATGTTATCAGCGATGTAAGAGCCTAAATTAAAAACGCCAAACGCGGCTGTACCAATAGCCGCTGCAGGTAGAGAAGCGGCACCCAACGCGGCACCTGCGGCAACTCTTGCTCCAACACCAACAGCGGCAGCGGGAGTTATTAAGCCTAAAGATGAGCCAGCTACTTCTTTAAACTTATCTACGGTTTTGCTAAGAGCATCACCAAAGTTACCTGATTTAAAAGCCTCGCCTATTTCGCTAAACTCGGTTTGTTTATAGGCGTTTTGGGATTCTTCTCTGTACTTTAAAAGTTCATCGGTCGCTTGCTTTTGATCACTTACGTTTGCATATAGTTGAGCTGCAGGTTTAGCGGTAAAGAGTCTTTCTTTTAAAGATTCAACGTATGAGCCACTAAAACCACCGGATTCGGTAGGCGCAGGTTTCTGTTGTTCTTGCAGTTGATGAAACTGAGCAAAGAAGTTTTCAGTTGGCCTGTCCTCTTTTGCAGTATGGAACTGCTCGAAGAAGTTAGCCATTCTTATTCCCCTAAATATCTAGATGCTGAACCGGGCCGCAGGTTATAGTATCTCTCAAACTCTTCGCGCCGAGCGGGGTTTTGTCGTAAAGCCTCAATAGCCTGTGGGGGTGGAGTTTGCGTTCCACCTGTTGGGGCAGTAGCATCCTTCGGGAACCTAGCAGCTTCTTGAGTGCGTAAAGTTTCCAATCGTGTTTCTAACGCTGTGCGTCTAGTAACAGATTTTTCATCTGTTTTATCTGAAAGAGCATTAATCTGATTAGCTAATCGCATAGCAACAGCACCATTTGGTCCATTCATCAAAGCCTCATTGATCATCTTGGCACGTTCAAACCCCTTATATTGGCCTGTGTGCTTAACGCCATAACGAGCCGCGCCAATACTACTCATCGCTTCATCATATGCCGCAGCGCCTTTTTCACCAGTTAACCCGTTATAAGAAGATTTACCCGAGAGAATATCGTTTCTCTTCTCGAGCATACGCTCAGTTTCACCGGGTTTGTTGACACCCGCCATTTGCGCAGCAACAGATGCTTTGTTTCTATCCTCGGCGCTGGCAAGCTCAGCGGCTTTAGAAGCAGCAGCACGTTTCTGCTCAAACGCGGCGGCTCTGCGAGTTTCGGCTCTGTCTTCTTGCTCAGAAGCCAATTTGACACGACCTTCGTTGCGATTTTGCTGGGCCGTTGCCATTTCAGATTGGGCTTTAAGAAGTTCGCGATTAGCTTGTTTGTTTTGTGCGGCGAGTTGAGCGCCTGCCTGACCACCTACTTTAGCTATTAGACCAAGTGCAGCAAATGGGTTGCCTTTTGCCGCAGGATCAACTGCGGCTCCAGCCATTTGTAACGCAATTAACCCTTTATCAAAATTGCTTAGGTTCCCACTCTTATATTGTTCGCGTGTTTCTGCAAGTTCTTTTGCAAACGGCGTCGTAAGATCAGGCCCATACAAACCAGACAGACCTTCGGTGCGTTTTGTTATGTTTTTTAAGTAATCCTCTGGTGATTGTTCTTCTCTATCCTCCAGCGACTGTCTTATAAGGTCAGATTTACTTGGCGTGCCGCCAAGAGCAAACGCAACTATTCCACCATTGGCATAATTAGTCATATTGTCAGCAAACTGTTGTGGCACTTGACCAGAAACACCTCGGCGAATTGCGGCGTCTTCACTCATCTCGTTTTGCGCGGCAAGTTGTGTTTCCAAATCTCCGCGAGACTGTGCCCCTGTATAAGCGGCTTGCAATCCTTCGTTAGTAGGAATGTTGTCAACTACACCTTCTTTGTATTCGCGGCTCATCACACTACCGCCGGGAACTTTGCCACCCATAGCCATATCGTGAACCTGCCCGCCTTCGGCCCCCTTCATTAACTGATTAATACCGTACGCACCTAGGCCCAACGAGCCTACATTTTGTAGTGCAGAAGGAGGTGCTTGATACACAGACGCGGTAGATTGCTGACCCAGTGGAAGACCACGGATCATGTCGGACATAAAGCCCAACTGTTTATATGGATAGTTTTGTTGGTTAGTAAAGTCTTGGTACGCTTGTGTAAGTCCTTGCTGAGCAAGAGCTTGTTGCTGTCCACCGTACTGTGCTTGCAGTTGGTTAATGCCCATCTGCTGACCATATTGTTGTTGACCTAACTGCCCCAACTGACCTGCGGCCTGATTAGCCATGCCATAACCTGCAAGTTGACTCTGTAAATTTTGGTTGTATTGATTCTGCGCATTAGTAAACGCAGTGTTTAAACCTTGACCATAAATTTGATTTAACCCCATGTTGCGGTTGCGTTCATTCTCCGCCGCCATAATTGCTTCGCGTGAGCCACCAAACGCACCCGCTTGTGTAGCCGCAGACTGCTGTCTAGCACCTGTAATGTCGTACTGACGATTAGCTTCTGCCAACTGAGGCGCAAGAATTTGATTGATGTAGGGGTTCATATATCCACCTACTTGACCTTGGAACCCACCTACATTTGCTTGCCCAGCTACATCAAATCCACCTAACGCCGCACCGGTAGCTGCCGCAGAACCTTGACGTGTTTGGGGTGTAACGGTCATACCAGCAGCGTTCTGCATGGCTTGCTGCTGCATTGGGGAAAACCCTGCAATGCGTGGTTGTGTGTACTGCTGATAAGGGTTTTGATTGACGTCAGTTAGCGCCGCTGTTTTGGCAAGCGTATCTTTGGCGTAACCTCGCGCCCACTCTGGCAACTCCGATATGCTAGTCTGCGAAGTATCCGCAGGGGCAGAGCTACCACCACCGCCGTATATACGACCACCCAGTTTTACACGAGTAGCCGACTCACCAAACGGCTCTCCTAGTGCTTCTAATTGGCGACGTGAATAACTCATGACTGCTCCAAAATTTTTGTGAATAACTTGTCGGTCAACTTATACCCAAGGTATTCAAATAAACGCGAATTGTCCATGTGAATTTTCGTATGCACAATAATACGGTTCACACCTTCCTTTTTGAGCTCGTCTTGGGCAAACTGGAAAAGACGGATTCCTAAGCGACCTTTGCGATATTCCTTCTTTAAAAAGTAAATATCTTCAAACGCCGTTTTGCACGATTTGTAATGCAGATGAGGTTGCACTATAAATATAGCGTAACCAATAAGCGCATTATCCTCTCTAACTGTTATACAACGCAACATGCCAGCAAGCTGTAGACGACCATACGCCTCATAGTCTGGCATAAGCGGAAAATCTTTAGTGACACACAACTCTTCATAGTGCTCAGGCAATATTTCCCTTAAAGCCTCGATAAACTCAGCGGGGTCTTCAGAGTGATAAGTTGTTGTCATGCGGGCAAATATTTATCTGCCCTAGTGTTCTTAGCAACTTTACCTTTACCCACAGTTTTACCACGGGCAGACTGAATTCTGTCCATCATGGCGTAGAGCTTACGTGCACCAGCTTCAGTCGAACCGTTGCCAATCTCAGAAACAATACGCGCAGGTACCACAAACTCACCGTCGGCTAAGCGTGCGGGTTGCTTTTTTCCAATCATGGCAGGGATAGAGTCAGACACGCCATCGCCGGGACCACGAAGTAAACGACCGCCATCGGAGTAGTCGCCTAAGTCTGAAATACCACCTTTAGCCATTCTTTGGTTAGGCGCGATGTAAGAGGGCATCCCCACGTTTGCCATAGGATACATAGTGTTTATGCCCATCATGGCTCTGTTGGACATGTCTTCTACTGTGCCACCATTTGCATATCCGTATATACCCTTAGCCTGTTCGTTAGATATTGGTGTGTATCTTTGGTTAGGGTAATAATTTTGTTGACGCCCAAAATCACCTTGCTGAGTAAGCATTGCGTCGTATGAAGGTACGTCAGGAGCAGGTAGTGGTTGGGCTTGTCCGGCACTATATGTATAGCGTTGCCCCATGTCTTTATCTACGGCTGGAGTTGGTGTTTGCTCAGGTTCTTGTAATATTGTTGGGGCTAAAGCTGATGCGGCTGTTGTAGCCGCACGATACCCACCACCTAAGTTTTGAGTTAAATTACTAAACCCGCCCTCAGTGCCAAGAGATTTAACACCTTGCCCCATAGTGCTTAAACGATCCGTAAAAGATGTTGTTGGTGCGGCAAATTGGGTTTGAGCAGTTTTAAAAGCCGATTCACGGGCAACATCTATTGGCGCGGTAGTGGCTCTTGCTGCCTCAGCAAAGATCTCTGGCGTGTAATTTGCCGCGGAATTTCCAAGCGTCGCAGCATTTGAAACCGCATTTTGTTGAGCCGTAAGAACCTCCGGTGAAGCTGAAGCCGCCACTTGCATACCTTGTTGTGCTAATGCTTCACCCAACCCTGCGCCACCATACGCGCCAAGACCCGCCATTAGGCCCTTTTTCAAATCTCCGCCAGAAGCCGCCGTATAACCACCACCGACTATTAAACTAGCTGCTAACGGAGAAAGCGCACCACCAGAAAGTCCAGTTAGTGCCGCACCAGCAACCATAGGTAAAATTGCTCTTAAAAATCCAGCTTCGGGTAACCCAGTCTTTGGATTAATAGTTAGTTGCCCACCATGAGCCATAGCCAAATCATTAAGGCTCTTGACTTCACCATGAGTCATGTGAACGAGTACTTTATCGTCACCTCGACCGTGAGACTCTAAGTGTTTGGCAGCAAGTTGTAGGCTCATATTTGCCTCGTAGAAGGGGGGTTAATCGAGTTTATCACGCCTTAATCCTTAATGGGTAGCTAGATGCCGCCCCACCAGACGTGTCATAAAAAATATCGCCCGAGCGCAGGTTAGCAAAATCTGCCTGTGTTGGAAGACTTATTGTGGGTGCGCCTGCGGCATCTGGTTTAGCGCAACTTAGCGCAGAGACTACAGAGCTTCCAGCCACTTCAGTAGACGCCAGAATCGGTCCGGGGTTGTCTAGTGCATTAAAGTACTGACGCAAAATACCAAGCAACACGTCCATAAAACGCTGGTCATACTCAACTGGAGCGAGTGGGAGTCGTGGGGCTACTACACCTTTGTTTGCCATACTTATCTCCTACCATCAGGGCGCACTTCGATTCTGGGCACGCCTAACTGCCACTGCACGCCAAGGGTGCTAGATGAAACTTTAAACGCCATTTGCCTACCACGAATGCGCACATACACCTGTTCAGTAAACAACTGCACGTTATAGACATTTGAATTTACAAACGACTGCGAACTTGTAACCCCTCTAATGTCAGCCGAGCCATAGTTCGAACCGGGGAAAGCACGTGGCCTTACAGTAAAGTCAACAGAAGGCGTTGCCACAGTAGAGCTATCAAAAGTAATGTCTGGAATAAGACGCCAAATAAAACCAAAGTTGTGCCCGTCTCCAATATCAAAATCAGATGACTGAACATACGCATCAATAGCAGCAGGGGTGCTAGTCTCGTTGTTGTCTACAGTTGTCTCGTGATAAACCAAATCTGCGTTTTGATACTCATTGTTAGAGTTGTACCCAATAGCTGCAATGGGCTGCGCACGTAGTGGGCTATCCAACCAAGCCGTGCGAGGCCGTGCGGTAGTGCCATTAAACGTGCCGTAGTACCAGATTTTCTCTAAGTGGTTATAGATAACGTAGCGGTCGAGTAGACGATTGGGAGACGCGGCTGTGTTTGTGCCGTTAGCGCCAGCGCTAGTAGTGCCTGTAATAGAGCAGTAGAACCACCACACTTCACTGTAGCCTTCGTTTGAGCCAGCACAGAACTGATACGCCTCAGTCAAATTAATGTTGTCAAACACAAACTGACGCAAGGAGCAGGGGAGTGTCTCAATCCGACCAGAGTAGACGTAGAACTTATCCGTGCCCATCCAGTAAGTGACGTTGTTTACTACAGCAATTGTGTTGGGTCCTGCAATAGAGATGTTGTCGCCAAGGAGTTGATTACCCCACACATAAGGCGCACCAAGGTATTGGAAAGAATAAAGCGCAGAATCAGTAAGCACTAATATCTCTTGGCGTGTCTGTATGGCAGTAATAATCTGTGAGCCGTGACTTAGACGAATACCACCTGCTTGGTTAGTAATAGAAGGTGTCCATGTAGCCACACTGTTTTGGTCAGACCATCGCACCTGCATTGGGTCTTGTGCCGTCGTTGCATACACACCAGTCGGGTCGTTAGTTCCAAACGCAAAAGTAAATCGTGATGAGTCTGAAATTAAAACAAAGTTAACAAAAGATGGGCACGTTGCGTCCGGCGTTAGTGTGCCTGATTTTGTGACTATGTTTGTTGCAGCTTTAATAATCTGACAGCGGTCATAGACATTAACACTTGCATTATTTGCCCAGTAGTACATAGCCCCACCACGGGGGTTGATAACTAAGTCTTCACCGTAATTAGATTGGCTATACAACCGTAGTTGAATGCCGATACCTGTAGTTGCTGGCGCTCCCCACCCCGTGGCTGTAGCAGGGTATTGAAAGACCGAGTCTTCGTTTGCATGATCTGCTGCTGTAGAGTTAACACCGCGAACTACGGGAGAAGCAAATGTAGTGGCTGTTATAGAAGGATACGTTATACCTTCAGTGCCAATATAGATTGTTCCACTTGCTGTAAACCCTGTTGTAGAAGTAACCGCTATAGCCGCAGTAGAACTGCTATTGATTGGATCAGGATCTAGCGCAGTCGTTGCACTTGGCCCAATAGAACCGCCCCAACCCCCAGCACCCCAGCCTGTGCCTAGCGTAAATGTTGTGAAACCAGTGGTTAGTTGATAGTTACCTATGACAGAGCCACCACCGTTGCCACTATCACTAGCGTTAGCAGCAACAGAAGATGTAATGGTGTACGTGTTGTTACTTGTAACGGTTTGAACCTGATACTCTCTATTTAAAATAGTTGCAGTAATTACACCGCCAAGAGAGACAGCACCACTGTAGCAAACAAAATCTCCTACTTGAGCACCATGTGCGTTATCAGTCACTGTGAGAGTTGTAGAACCAGAGGTAGCAGCAAAAGTTACTTCGCCTGCCGTTGTAGTATTGCGAAGCGGTGTTACGTCGTTATACGTTCCACCAGAAGAATTTTGTATGTAGTATTTAAGGCTTGTGCCAATACCCAGTAAGTTGTAACCTGTTAAATTAATCCAGTTAAATAAACCTTTGGCTATACCCCAATACACTCCGTTGGTAACAGTAGCTTGCGTAGATGTTCCACCAGAATTAAACGTACCAGTTGGGCAAGTAGTAGAGGCAATCCCAGCGTCTTTCTGCCAGCCACCAATTTTCTCAGGATAGCCAGAACGAAAACGAATCTTGTCACAGTCAAAGTAGCCGCCCTCATTGGCAAGGGTTGTGCCTTCTCTGTTAACACCCGGTCTGAGTTGTAGTTTCTGTAATGGCATGATTAAGCGTAAGGTCTAGTGCCAGATTTGTCAATGATAAGCGCTTGCTTTCGCGCAATACCAGACGAGTCGTTAGGTATGGAGATATGTGTCCAACGGTCAAACTCACGGATTACTTGGTCATACCCTATACCCGATGCAACGACAGCTTTGACTACCTCATCTGGAGTCATGCTCGGCACGCGCAGGTCAGCGGCACAACCAATACGATGTTGGCTGGTGTCTTTGCTTCCTACTGAATCGTTAACTAATTTAGAACGAAACGCAGAATTAATCATAATGGGCTTGCCACCCAACACTGTTTTTACTTGTTCTAAGAAATCTGCAAGCCGTTTTAAGTTAGCCAGCTCAGTCTCATTAGGACTGTTGTCCCAGCCGTTACGCTCTGCGGCTTCGCTTGCGGTTAACTCTTCTAGTGTGAAATGTGGTGTTAGATTCATTTTTTACTCTTCATATCAATGATTTTCTCAAGTGTCCTACCACCAAAGTAGAAAGACATAATCAGCATTCCCCACTGGCCTAGCAACTCTACATAGTTGTTATTTACCTCAACGTCCCACGCAGACATCATTGCAAAGGTTGTGTAGGTCACCAAGATAAACACGAGTGTCATGGGGCGAATGTTCTTAGATAGCCAAGAGTCGCTACCCATGTCAGCTTTGAGCCGCTCTGTTAGTTCATGCTGTTCGGATACATCTGCGTTGAGTTTGGCTAACTCACCGTTTTGCTGCATCTCCAGCAGTTTTAGTTTGGCTTGTTCAGCCTGTGCGGGGTCAGGAAAGACCTTATCTAGTATCTTCCCACCAATGTCTATGAGTGCGCCAATAGGTATCATTTTTCTTTAATCCTTTTTGTAACATTGAGTTTTTCTTCCAAAATTGCTATGTGCATACGATTAACGTGAATATCGTCACGGTTCTTCTGTATTTCTTTCTCGAGGTCTTGACGCAGTTTTTCACGGGCCAGTTCAGCACCCGTGTTGCTGGCTTGTTTATTGTCACTTGTGACCACAAGACTTATTTTATTGTTAAGGACGGTTACTTCGTGCGATAGATTCGACAAAGCAGACATCAGGTAGACCACGCAAGTAAACAAAATTGGCAGCAGTGCAAACGCTACCTTCTCAATTAGTTGGCTTTTTGCCTCTAGCTTCTCTGTCATCTTTTAATTCCTGCTTTAGTTTGCGTAACTCTTTAATTTCTTTCTTTAACTGTGCTTTCATATATAGGGTTTCTACGTAGGCAATGCTTGTTGTGGCAACAATGATGCACAGAGCCAGAACACTCAGAATCCATCCGACAAGTTTCGCAGTCCCCACATTAGCCACCCAAAAACAGCAAATATGAACATTATCGCAACTACCCCACTTGTTATCTCAATACACCTGATTTCATACTGCTCTTGCCTCCATCTTGCCAGCCTTGCTCTGCGTACCATCTCTGCCCTTGCCCACTCTTGCTCTTGCTCAATCTTTTGGTGCATTTTCAAGAACCTGCTATACAAGTTTTTTAGCTCTACTGGGGCATATATCATCGCCTCTCTGACCTGTTCTAGCAACTTTTCCATTTGAAGTTCGATTAAGGCACGCTCTATCGCTTTTTTGCTATTGTTTTGCTCAGGGTTGTAGTTGTTCTTATTCTCTTCTTCTAGTTCATGGTAATGGTTGTTGATTTCTTGTTGTGTGTCAAAAAGAAAGCCTAGTTTGTCGCCAATGTTTTTAATGAGTTTGAGTTCGAGTTCTTCATAGGACTGTTGCTTGGCTGCGGCTTTCTTTTGCGCCACAGGCTTAGGCGCGGCGGCTGACTTAGCGGGTTTAGGGCTAAACAGACCAACGAACCAATCAAACACACCCTTAATTGCTTTGACATCGCCAATGACCTGTTCGGCTGTCTTCTTGGCCCCCTCCAACTCCATACGCCCTTCATGCAGGAGAGCGCACCCCTGCTTGATAAAACCAACAGCGGTCTGCGCCGCCATGAGAAGAGTGAATGGGTCCACACTTTAGTAACCCCACCAAATAAAAACTGCACCGCCAGTACCTGCGCCAGCAGTTTGAGCGCCGTTTTGTTGACCACCAACATCAGACTGGCACGTACCACCACCACCACCACCGCCCCCATAGACAACGCCTGTAGAAGCAGGTCCACCAAATGGGCCATTAGCGCCAGCAGCAGCGTCACCTAAACTCAAAATAGTTGTTGCTCCAACAGATGTATTGATAGAGTAGCCATTACCTCCATTACCGCCGTCTTGAGAACTATTTCCATTACTTCCAGCCGTGTTAGATACAAGAGAAGCACCAACGCTTGCACTACCAGCAGCACCACCTGTAAGGTTTGGTGAGACTAAGCCACCAGAACCAGCAGTGGCTGATGCGCCCCCAGTAATAAATGTGCCATTACCATTACCGCCGTTACTGCCCGATGTATAAATACCGTCGCGAGATGTGCCAGCACTGCCACCACTGCCAATACCAAAATTAATAGTTTGCCCGGGAGTTACTGTCATAGCTGCATAGGCGTTACCACCTGCACCGCCTCCGCCAGCGCCGTCAAAGAAACCAGAAAAAGAGGAGCGACCAGAACCGCCGCCACCACCAGCCCCGCCACCAATAGCAATTACTTTAATTGTTCTACCAGAAGTTACGGGAAGCGTATAAGAAGTACCACTGGTTAAAATTCCGCTATTGCCGGGAATAACATAATCCTTACCTATAAATAATTGAAGCATTGACATATTAAGTCATTCCCACGCCAGTAATCACGGCAGATGATGCAGATAGAAATAGCACAGTACTAATACCAAACAGCGCCAGACTTCTATTGCCTGTTGTGGATGTGGACTGTCCAGCAAACTGAAGAGTTAATCCACCACCTTGTGTGATTGTTATGGTTGCACTTGAGTTGTTGTAGATAGTCACTACATTACCTGCGGCAAACACGCTGGCTGGGACTGTTACCCCGCTATTAGTAATGATGCACTGACCGTTATCTGCTGCAACTAATGTGTAAGGCGCAGTCTTGTTTGTCTGTGGGATGTTACGCACATTGCTTAAAGAGTCGCTAACCGCAGAACCAGACACAGCGCCCGTAGTGGTAACCGTGCTAGAAGCCGTCACAGTAGTAAACGCACCTGCTGCTGCCGCAGTTCCGCCAATCGCAGGGGGAGATGCTAGATATGCGTTAATACCCACACCAGAAACTGCGCCAGTCAATACAGACGCGCCAGTCAGAGTAGTTGTTCCAACCACGCCCAAAGTCCCTGTTACCGAAGCAGAGCCAGCGGTGATGGTAGTCATATAGTTAGTGGCGTCGACTATGTCTGTACCGTTAGATACAAGAAGCACTTTTGCTCCGTTAGGAACTGCCACGCCTGTTTGCCCGCTTACCTTGACGGTGATATCAAAACCCCCGCTTGTGTTGTTATATATAAAGTAGAGTTTTGTATTGGCGTTTGGTGATGTACCCGGCACAGTTAGCGTTCTGGCTGCGGTTAATGTACCAGTGCACTCAATGAACATATTACGCGCTGTAGCCGTAGCGCCCGATGCCATCGTTAGCGTCTGATTAGCATCTGCCATAGCCTGTGTTGCATAGCCAGCAATAGCTTGCTCAATCAGCGTTCCGAGGTTGGTGTTGGTCGTTGACCCCCAGTTACCCGCTTGCTCTCCCGCGCCCATAAGTTCAATGGCTAGGTTGGTTGAATAGGTACTGCTCATAGTGGTTTTCCTTACAAATTGATAGTATTTTGCCAGTTTGCGTTCTGGCTGTCATCTATTGGGTTCCAGAGATGCCCGCCAATGATCTGATCCAGTGCCGAGGCTCCTTCTCTGCTTGTTGCTCATCAATTGTCATTGAAAAAACACCAAGAAGTTGCCTGTTGCACCCACACTAGGCGGTGCAGTAAATATCCACCCTGAGTTATTACCCCCATCTGTGGAGTTAGCCCCTGCGTACCATCCTGCCCCACCCGTAGCCGTTGACCTACTGATAGACAGAAAGTCTGCGCTTACAGTACCGCTTGCCTTAGACAGCGTATGGCTTGCGGCAGTCACCGAGCCAATGGTTATCAAGTTGCCTGATGTGCCAGACAAATTGAAGTTGGTAAACGTGCTTGTTGTTCCTGCCGTGAACAGCACAGACGCTGGCTGAACAGTATTAGTTATGTTGCTAAATGTGTTTGAGCCTGTAATGGTCAAATCACCAGCACCACCTTGGTTGAGTGTGCAGTTAAACGTAGACCCACCACCCACAAACGTCTTGGCGGTTGCGGCAGTCATGGAGATTGTGCCTGTTCCTGTCCCTGCGGTTGTTGTAAATCCTGTGGGTTGTGCGTTGTTAAATGCAGTTGTGGTTGCCCCTGATACGGCTAATATCCCACCATTAAAAGTTAAATTTTTTGTTCCTGTTGCAGTTGTAAATGATGTATTTGTAAGAGTAAACCCTGCTAAATCAAGTGTCCCATTAGTTAGTGTTGTTCCGCTATTTATACCAGCATCCGCAAGTGTTGTTGTTATTCCAGCACCATTAATAGTTAATACATTAATTGTTTTCCCTGTATACGTTAGCGTTCCATCACCAACCATAGTAAAACTAGCGCCTGTATAAGTGCCTCCACTTGCTAAAGTAAAACCATGACAAGTAGCACTAGACACGGCTGTTGAGCCAGTAAAATCAATTTGCCTATATGAACCATTTAATGTAGGTGTAGATGCGCCCGACGTTAAATTGAGATTTAATCTGTTGGAAGTTGTTGCGCCAGCAGTTGAACCAAACCTAAATGTCCTTGTAGTAGACATTGCCGCACTAATATTTGAAGTTCCAGTAAACGTAAAGCCTGTGGCTGTTGCTATGTCTAGATTTGTAGCACCTGCGGTAGTATTGTTAAGAACAATTGAACCTGTTGTGCCAAACGCTACTGCCCTAGTGCTTGAAAAATTTGAGTTGAATACAGGTGTTGTTAACGTCAGATTATTTAAATCCAACGTGCCTTGTCCTAAAAAGAATTCTTGAGTTGAACTAATTGTTAAATTATTTGTGACAAGTTGAATTCCACCATTGGGTGAATCAACATTTATTTCAACTCCAAAATGAATTGTTGAACCACCAGAATCAAAAGTTTTTATTGATCTAGTATGAAAATATAATATACCAGTGCTAAGAGCAGTAACAGTAACACTAGATGTTTTAAAAAAATTACCATACACACTAGGATCAAAGGCACTTATGTTAAATGTCATTGCGTTGGTACGTGATGAAGCATCGAACGTACCAATATTAGTTGTAGTGCTAATAGCAATTGTTGCGCTAGTATTTAATCCTGTATTTTCAATAATTGCAGTGTCTTGTGGAAGTGGATAATTTGCAGTTGAAACACTCCCACCAGAAGTTGTTGCCCAAGCAATAGCCTCCCAATTTCCGCCTGCCGCTAAATTCCAATAAACAGTTTTGCCAGCAACAAAAGTTATATTGCTATTACCACCACAATCACCTAATCTAGTTCCAGATAACGTACCATGCGCCCCTGCTATTGTGATGTCTCTAAAGTCAACATCGGTCATTGCGGCAATAGATGCACAAGTTAATGTTCGTGTTGTTCCTACTGGTCTGGTAGTATTAAAAAACATTCTGCGATTTCCCGAAGAACCATTAGCAGTAAGTGTTCCGTTAATAATTTGGTTAGCAAAAATCCGAATACTATTTGTGCCAGCAGAAGCAATGGTAGAAAATGTCAAATTATTAAATGTATTTGCGCCAAGGATATTTTTATCACCAGACGTTGAAGTTGTACTTGTAAACGCTACGTTGTAATAACTTAACCCACCACCATCAAATGTTGCACTTGCGTTAGAAAGATTTATTGTTGATGTTCCAGCATTAAGTGTTGCATTGGTGCTAGTTGCTATATTCCAACCAGTAGAACTCGTACTTACAATAACAGTAGAAGCGTTTAAATTTATTGTTCTTATGTTTGAATTGCTTGATGAAAATAATCCAGCAGTCACCGCATAATTACTTGCTGATGTATCAAATGTGCCGTTTGTAAGTGTTAAATTGTTAGCGCCAATATTTAATGCGCTACCAAGTGTCCACGCACCTCCAACCCCATTAAAAGTAACACCCCCACCAAAAGCAACGCCATTAGTTGTTACAGTTTTTCCTGTTGTCGTAGCGTTAAATGTTGTTGTGCCTGTATACGTGCGAGTAAAGTTTGTGGCTTGAAATGTAAGACTGCCTGATACTGTCAATCCAATACTTGTGCCAGCAAGTGTCATTACTCCATCAAGACCAGACGCAGTGAAGTCATTACAGAGTCTTGGCGAATTTGCCATCGTGCACGTAAACGCACCAGTACCTACGTTGGAGTTGGCATCAAAAAATACGTTATCTGCCGCAGTAGGAACAGAAGCACCTGAAGCACCGCCAGATGATGCCGCCCAGTTAGTCGTGCTGGTGCTATTCCATGTCCCTGTACCACCAACCCAATAGCGATCTGCCATTAGACCTCCTCAGATGGAGTTTCTTCAGATGGAGGTGCAGTTATTATGGCAATCCAGTTATCAAACCTCTGCTGTTGCATGGCATTGATCTCATCTTGGCTTAACCCGTGGTCATCTG
>SXGR01325248.1_pt1 | contig 20620 bp, 16 predicted proteins | sample 3174711 | NCBI WGS metagenome assembly SXGR01 (sample SAMN11356860, study PRJNA531348) | freshwater metagenome | isolation source: freshwater sample F1-60 | place: China: Fuxian Lake, Yuxi | collected 2017-12-25 | reverse complement strand
CATGCGGTCAGCTTCGTCGAGGACGAGATGCTTCACCTCATCCAACCGCGCGGTGCCGCGACCGATGTGGTCGAGCAAACGCCCGGGCGTGGCGACGATGATGTCCGCACCATCTTGGAGCGCGTCGTTCTGTTTGCCGTAGCCGACGCCGCCGTAGAGCACGGCCACGCGGATGTTCGTGAAACGGCAGAAGTCGCGCAGCGCCGTCTCGACCTGGGCGGCGAGTTCCCGCGTTGGTTCGAGGATGAGGCAGCGGGTGCGGCCGGTGCTGGCCCCGAGATGCGTAAGGATCGGAAGCGCGAAGGCGGCGGTCTTGCCCGTGCCCGTCTGGGCGCTTCCGATCACGTCCTTGCCCTGCATGATCAGCGGGATGGCGCGCAGTTGAATCGGCGTGGGCTCGACATAGCCCATGGCCTTGACTCCTTCGACGACCGGTTGAGAAAGCCCTAATTGAGAAAACGGCATGCGCGGACACTAATCAGCCCGTCGTGCCTCTGACAATGCTCAAAAGACCGGGCGGGGTTCTCCATCAGTAAGCCTCGCCGATGCAAAGAATCACCCATGCAAATGAACAGCCAACACGGACACCCGTTGGACTTGCTGCAAATGAACGGGTTAGCGCGTGGTTTCGGCCGTTGAATAGGCAGGGCATCCGTCGAGTCGATTCCCCGTGCATGTCATCGCTAGCTCGAATCGGTTGATTGGAGTAAAGCAACTGCGTGCCACTTGATGTTATGAAACCAATCCTTCGGGGGGTTCTTCTATTCACCGTTTCCACCAGCCTGCTCGCCGTCATCGGCTGCCGAAGCCGGCCCGTTCACGCGGAGGAAACCGTCGTGACTCCACCACCGCCGCCCGCACCCGTCACGGTCGTCGTCGCCGCTCCAGCGCCTACTCCGGCACCCGCCGCACCGCGCGCTCCGATCATCATCACCAAAGCCAACCCTGCGCCTGCACCGGCACCAACCGCAGCCCCAGCTGAGATTCCGACGACACCCGCCACCGCAGCAGCCCCTGTCGAACCAGCCGTGCCTCCGAGCATCGAGATCTCCCCTGCCCTTGCCGAAGTCGTGAAACTCGTCCAAGGCGGCGTCGGCGAAGACGTCTTGATGGCCTATGTCACGAACTCCACGGAGGTCTTCGATCTAGGCTCGGAACAAATCCTTTACCTGCACGATCTCGGCGTCCCCAGCCACCTCATCACCGCGCTCATCCAACAAGACTCGACGCCTGAAGCGCTCGCGCGAAAACAAGCGGTGGCGACTGCAACCGCTCCCGCGCCGGCTCCCGCCGCTGTCGCACCGACAACAACAACCACCACCGCTCAGGCTCCGGCGGTCGTTTACACGGTGCCGCCAGCGGAACAACCCGTAGTGATCAATCAGTTCTACACCGACCTCGCGCCCTACGGGACGTGGATCGATGTCGCGGGTTACGGCCGTTGCTGGCGGCCGACCGTCTCGATCTACAATACCTCCTGGCGACCCTACTGCGACGGAGGCCGCTGGGTCTGGACGGATCACGGATGGTATTGGTACTCGGACTATTCGTGGGGCTGGGCACCGTTCCACTACGGCCGCTGGCACAGCCACGCGAGCTTCGGCTGGGTCTGGACGCCGGACGTGCATTGGGGCCCCGCCTGGGTGAGCTGGCGTCGCAGCGGCGACTACTGCGCCTGGGCCCCGTTGCCACCCTTCGCGACCTTCTCGATCGGCCTCGGCTGGCATCATCGCGGACGCCGCTACAACGATGAGTGCGACTTCATCCCGCACCATCGCTACGTCGCGCTTCCCATCCGCCACCTGCACGCTGCGCGGCCCTCGCAACACCTCGTCGCCGCACGTCAGGCCGAGGTCGCGGTGCGCAGCTCCTCCGCCGCCAACACCCACTCCGCCGTGAACCGCACGGTCATCAACCGTGGCGTGCCGGTCGATGACGTCGCACAAAGCAGCGGCCGCCCGATCCGCCCCGTCTCGCTCCGGCCCACCTCGGATGTGCCGCGTGTTCACAGCCGCCGCGAGACACTCGATGCCGACGGCAAGACGATCACCATCGCGCGCCCCTCGCTGACTCCCGCCACTGCCGGCGAACGGCCCGCCGCACGCCCCGGCAACTCCACTTCCAATCCTCGAGTCAACGTCACTCGCGGCCCCGGCAACTCCACCGCCACAACTCCGCCCGCCACTTCCACTCCCGTGGTGCGCGACCCCAGCATCGGGAACCCCGCCTCCCCGCGACCCGGCGCGACACGCGGCGCCACTCGCTCCGTGGATTCCGGCAACAACCCGCCGGCCAATGTCGGCGTCGTCACGCCGCGCTCCGGCAATCCCGGAACAACACGTGGCTCCACACCGACTGTGGTCACACCTCCGACCGTCACGCCGCCGGCCGCTCCGACGCAACCTCGGGTCACACGCGACAACGGAACCCCTCCTCCGCGCGGCGGCCGTCCCTCGGGCAACACCGGCGAAAACAACAATCGCCCTGCCGTCGTCAGTCGGCCCGCCACCACGCCGAACCCGACGCCCGCTCCGGTTGTGCGCGTCCCAGCGCCAGCGCCCGCACCGATAAGCCGCGCCGAACCATCCCGCAGCCAAACCCCGCCGCCCGCCGCACGGCCGCCCGTGTTTAATGCGCCCGCGCCGCGCGCCTCATCGCCCGCCCCATCGCCATCGTTCAACAGTCCCCGTCCCTCATCCCCATCCCCCGCCCCACGCGTCGAGAGTCGCCCGAGCCCGCCGCCCTCGCGTTCCAGCGGTGAAAACACTCCGCGCGTCTCCCCCCGTTCTTCCGGCGAAGAAAACGGCCGCCGCAACTCGCGGTGAATTCGCCAGTCAACCCGAGTTCGGCAGGCGGGGAATCCCCCGAAAAGAAACAGAGACGCGGAGCACCTTGAGCCCGAACTCCGGAGTTCATCCGGAAAAGCCTCACGCAAAGGCGTGAAGGCGCAAAGGGTTCACGAACACCAAGGCTGAAACGAAATGTCCCCAACCTCTCGTCCGCTTCTTGTTCCGGCTTTGCGCCTTCGCGCCTTTGCGTGAGGCCAATCCAAGTTCTCAGGTTGAGAGCGAGCACGAGAACGACCGCCCGAGAGGGTTTCCTCTGCGCCTCCGCGTCCCTGCGGTGAATCTCCAACCGCGGTCCCAAGTTCAGCCTCCGGCCCTCCGCGCCGTCAGCTTCACCACAAGCGACTCGTAGCCCATCACGCGCTTGTAAGCCGCCTCGTCCTCCACTCGCTCCCGGGCGCTGAGGATCTCAATCGCCTCCACGCGCTCCACGCACTTCTCGAGCAGCGTGCGCAACAGCAACCGCGCGTGCGCCGCGCCGAGACAGAGGTGCGCGCCAAACCCAAACGCCAGGTGCGGGTTCGGCTTCCGGTCGAGCCGCACCTCCTCGGGCGCATCGAACGCCGCCGCGTCGTGATTCGCCGAAGCCCAGCAAAGCGACACGCGGCCGGCCGGCTTGACGTTGTAGCCATGGACATCCGTCTCCACCGGGCACACTCGGCCGATGTGCGTCAGCGGCGTGATGACGCGGAAGAACTCTTCGCCTGCATGAACGACCCGCGCCGGATCTTCCCGGAGAAACGCCAGCGCCTCCGGCCGTTGCGCGAGATACGCCACCACCGAGGAAATCGTGTGAATCACCGTGTCCCGCCCGCCGGCGAAAGTGAGATTCGCAAAGCCCATCATCTCCTCGCGCGTCAGCGGTCGCCCGCGAAACGTCGCCCGCGTGAGCGCACTGAAGAAGTCCGGCCCGGAATGGGTCGCACCGCGATCGAACTGCTGGTGCAGATACGCCTCGAGCGCGCCGCCCTTCGAGCCGCCGTCGCGAAAGACGTGCGTGCCCCAGCCGATCCACGTCGTGGCCTCGGCTTCTGAAACGTTCAGCAAATACGCGAGCGCACGCGATTGAATCGGCAGCGCGAACTCGCGGACGATTTCAAACGAGTCGCGCGCGACAGCGGCGGCAAGCATCTCGTCGAACAACGCTTCCACCTGCGCGATGACTCCGGGATCCTTCGCGCGCTGAAAGAACGGCTCGACGATCTTGCGATAATCCGTGTGGTCCGGCGGATTCGTCTCCACCGGCAACTGCCGCATCGTGCGGACATCCTCCTCGGACGGAATCGGCACCCGGAACGGCGCGTCCGAACTGAACGTCTTCCAGTCGCGTGCCGCCTGGCGAACATCCTCGTGGCGGAGTATCATCGGCACGTTCTCGCCTTGGAAATTGGACTCTAGGATGCGCGCGACATCGCGTCGTGCGCGGAAAGGATCATTGCCGGGATTCATAAATGGTGACGCCGTTTCACCCACTCAACCGGCCCCGCAGAGGCCCGTCAAGCGGGCGGAAAATCCACGGCATCCACGAAGCCCGACGATTGTGAACAAGTTTTTGTTTCGATCGCGCTCCTCCTCCGCTTCACTTGCCGCGCTCCTTCATGGTCATCCGGTGCGTATTGCTCGTCGGTCTGGCGTCGTTGTGGTTCCCCTTTCAGTTCCACGGCGTGGCCGCGCCTTTCCAAAAGCGGACCGCCCCCCCGGCAGGAACCAACATCAGCCCAGCCGCCCGCGCGGAACTCGAGGCCGGCACCGCCGCGCTGCACGACACGCTCGCACGGTTGCGCCAGGAACTCCGCGGCCATTCGCAACTCGAACCCCTGCTGCCCGACGTGGAGGTAATGCACAAAGCCGTCCACTGGGCGCTCGTTCACGATGAATTCTTCCGCAGCAACGAAGTCGCGCTGGCCCGGCAGTTGTTGAAGCTCGGCACGGCGCGCGCGGCCGAACTGCGCGCCGGCACCGCGTCGTGGCTGACGGCGACTGGCCTGGTCGTGCGCGGCTTCCGCTCCCGCATCGACGGCTCAGTGCAACCGTACGGGCTCGTCGTCCCAGCAGGCTTCGCCGCGCACCGCGAACGCCCACGCCGTCTCGATCTCTGGTTGCACGGCCGCGACAATCATCTCACCGAGCTCAAGTTCATCAGCGACCGATTGAAGTCGCCCGGGGAATTCGCGCCCGCCGAAACGTTCGTGCTGCATCCCTACGGCCGCTACTGCAACGCCTTCAAATTTGCGGGCGAGACGGATGTCTTCGAGGCGCTCGAACATGCACGCGGTTCGTATCCCGTCGATGCCGCTCGCGTCACTGTGCGCGGGTTCTCGATGGGCGGCGCGGGCGCCTGGCATCTTGCGGCGCATCACGGCGGGTTCTGGGCGGCGGCCGCTCCGGGAGCGGGTTTCGCCGAGACGGCGGACTACACGAAAGCCCTGGCCCGCGAGCCGAAGCCCGCGTGGTTCGAGCAACAACTCTGGAAGCTCTACGATGCAACCGCGTACGCGGCGAACCTGCGCCATTGCCTAGTCCTCGCCTACAGCGGCGAGCTCGACAAACAAAAGCAGGCGGCCGACGTGATGGCGCGCGCGATGCAGGCTGAAGGACTTGAACTTCCCCATCTCATCGGCCCCGGCGTGGAGCACAAATACGAGCCGACAACCAAGCGCGAGTTGGCCCGGCGCTTCGACGAGATGGCGAACTCCGGCACCGGCGACTGGCCCGCGCGCGCCCACCTCACGACTTGGACGCTGCGCTACCCGCGCAACAAATGGATCTCCGTCGAAGGGCTCGCGCAACATTGGACGCGGGCGGACGTCGATGGCGAATGGACCCGCGACGGCTGGCGCGTCACGACGACCAACGTGACTAGGCTCGCACTCCAAGTGCCGCCGGAACTCGCCGGGCGGCTTGCGAGTGGTGCCAAATTGCGGGCGGAAGTGGACGGACAAATCCTCGCCGTAAAATCCGCTGCGGACCGGGAGGCAACAGCGGTCGTGCGCTTCGAGCGGTCCGGAGAAAAGTGGCGTGGTGCCGGAACCTCCGTGCCTGCTGCACTTCGCAAGCGGCCCAGTCAGCAAGGCCCCATCGACGACGCGTTCGTGGACAGCTTTCTCGTCGTTCGCCCGACCGGCGCGCCGCTGAACGCCGCACTCGGACAGTGGACGGACCTTGAACTCGCGCGAGCGACCAACGAATGGCGCGCGCAGTTTCGCGGCGATGTCCGACTCAAGGACGACATCGCCGTCACGGACGCCGATCTGGCCGCGCATCACCTCGTGCTCTGGGGCGACCCCGCCAGCAACCGCCTGCTCGCGCGTGTGCTCAAGCAACTGCCCTTGCACTGGGACGCCCGCCGCGTGCGCCTCGGCGGTGCGGAGTTCGCAGCGGGCGAATGCGTGCCCGTGCTGATTTATCCGAACCCGTTGAATCCCTCCCGCTACGTCGTGCTGAACAGCGGCTTCACGTTCTGGCGCGAAGGTGCCGGCACCAACGCCCGGCAGACACCGCAGTTGCCCGACTACGCGCTGCTGTCGATCGCCAATGGGGACGGCCCGGCGTCCGCGCGCGTCCGGCACGCGGGATTCTTCGACGAGGCCTGGAAGGTGGCGAAGCGATGAAAACTTTTCCCGCCTTCCCAACCGCCGGCCGGTTCAGCGCACCGCGTGGAGTTCCGATAATTCCAGCATGGCCGGACATCATACCCGTCACTGGATGGCGTACACCCTGGGCCTGCTGTTGCTCGGCGGGTTTTGGGTGGCACCCGTATCGTCACGCGGCGCAGAACCTGACTTCACCCTCATCGATACTGACACGGAGGATTTGCCCGACATGAACTTCGTGAAATCCCAGGCCGAAGCCGGTCGCCCGCGCTCGCAGACGCAGCTCGCGGACTTCTATCTCACGCTCGCCGACTACACCAACGCGGTGACCTGGTACCAAAAGGCGGCGGCGCAGGATCACGTCCCGGCCCAACTGTCCCTCGCAGGCTACCTGCTCAGCGGACGCGGACTGGATCGCAACCCCGCTGCAGCCGCCGGGTGGTTACGGCGCGCGGCCGACGCCATCGAACGCGCGACCCGCAGCACGAATACGCCGCCGGTCCTCTCCTCTGCCCCGACGCCAGCCACGCGCCCCACCGCTGCGCCGCCGACGACAGCAACCAACAGCGTCGTTGGCCTGCCGGCTGTCGCTCCGACCAACGCGGCAGCGGCACGGCGAATCCAATCGTTGCTCGCGGCACAACCGGACTTGCAGGAGCCGCCAACGGAACTACGTTCGCCGGCCGACACTCGCTAGCCAGCGTCACTCGCCATGAAATTGTTCTCATTCCTGTTCGCCGCCGCGCTCGTGTGCGGGCCCCTCCCGACGGCCCGGGGCGCCGCAGCACCGGCACCGTCCGGAGCGAGCGTGATCACATGGGCGACGGATCTTCCCAAGGCGCAGGCGCAGGCGCGCGCTGAGGGCAAAGCCGTGCTGGTCAACTTCACCGGTTCCGACTGGTGCGGCTGGTGCATCCGGCTCAAGCGTGACGTGTTCCTCAAGGCTGACTTCGCCAGCTACGCACGAAGCAATGTGGTGCTGGTGGAGATCGATTTCCCGAAGCGCAAGCGGCTTACGCCCGAGGCGCAGGCCACGAATCGCCGGCTCGCGCAGCAGTTCCAGGTGCAGGGCTATCCGACGCTGGTGTTGCTCGGCGCGGACGGAACAAGACTCGGCAACGTGAACTACGCCAACGGCGGCACGCGGACGTTTCTCGCCGAGATGGAAAAAATTCTCCGCCCGCCGCCGGACCCGATCGTGGTCAAGAAGGCCCCTGCGAAAGTGCCGACGCCGAAGCGCCAGCGCGTGACCGAAGCATCTCCGAAATCCGGCACGAAGACCAAGATGCGTCCCGTAGCCGAACGCACGACGATCACCCGCCCAACTCCCACGCCACCGCGGATCGCTGTGCGGGATTGACCGCTCAACGGACGAACCGATCGCCCAGTCGGTTGCAGCGGGTTCCCACCGAAGTCGGCAGATTCGCTCCTTACCACGCGCGGGTGCGTGTCCCAGCGTGTCCCAGCGTGTCCCAGTTTTCCGGCGCTTGCGGGCCGGGCAGCACGTCGTTAGCGTACGGGCGAACCGGATGGCTCAGAGTCTTATCGAAAGAATCGAACAGACCGGCCGTTGATTTCGAAACCGATGCCAACCACCACTTCAACTTTGCAGCGCCAGTCGCGGATGGCCGATGTGCTCGCCGCCTTCCCTGGCGCGCGACGCGCCTTGTTCCGCAAGTATCACATCGGCGGCTGTTCCAGTTGCGGCTTCGCCCCGGACGAGACGCTCGAACAGCTCTCCTCTCGCAACGGCGCGTTGAATGTCGAAGAAGTCATCGCGCACATCGAAGCCGCCGCCGAGACGGACCGGCAACTGGAGATCACACCCGCCGAGGCCAGCCGCCGGCGCGCGGCGGGCGAGACGGTGCGTCTGCTGGACTTGCGCACGCGCGAGGAATGGGATGCCGTCCGGATCCCCGGCGCGGAGTTCGTGACGCAGGAGTTAATCCAACAACTCATGGGTCGCGACGGACACGCGGGCCTGATGGTCTTCTACGATCATTCCGGCGCGAGCAGTATCGACGCGGCGGCGTATTTCGCGGGACACGGTTTCGCCAATGCGCGTTTCATGCGTGGCGGCATCGACGCGTGGTCGCAGGACGTGGACTCGACGCTACCGCGCTACAAGCTGGAGCAAACTTGAGCGCGGCGAAGGCATCTTCCGAATACTTATGAGCGACGAATTGCAAAAGCGCGTGGCCGACGCCCTGGCGAATCCACAGAACATGGGTGAGATGGCGGGCGCGGATTCCATCGGCACGGTGGGCAACGCCGACTGCGGGGACATGCTCCGTGTCTGGGTGAAGTTCAAGGAAGAGAACGGCCGCAAAGTGATCGACAAGGCCAGCTTCCAAAGCTTTGGCTGCGAAACCGCGATCGCCGCTGCCAGCCTCGCGATGGAACTGATCCGCGGCAAGACGCCGGCCGAGGCGCTCAAGATGCGCGGCGAGGAATTCGCGAAGGATCTCGGACCGCTGCCACCGACGAAGGTTCACTGCACGCAACTCGTGGAAGGCGCGATTCGCTCGGCGCTCGCCCCTGATTCCGCAGCGACGACGGGCACTGCTCCGACTTCGCCGCCCATCGCCGCGCCAGCCCCGGCCGGAAACTTGAACGAGAGTTTCAACCAGCCGCGTCAGGGCGGCGTGAAAGTGGTGTTCCTGAAGCCCACCGAGTAGAAGCTCCTGCACAGCGGGCCGATAATCCGCTGCTGGTTACTCAAACCTCGCCGTCACGTCGATCGGCCCGCCCGGCAGCCCGTCGTACTTCACCGTCACACTTTTCCCACGCGGCGCGGGCATTGCCTTGATCGAGCCGAGGCTGATCAAGTCGCCCGCACGGAGGCGGATGCCGTCCCGGTGCAGTTCCTCCATCAGCCAGAGCACGGCGTTGAGTGGATGATCGAGAATCACTGAGCCGCGTTCCTTACCGAGGGCCGTTCCCGAACCGTCTGTGACCGTGACCGTCATGTCGGCGAGAGCCTTCACGAACTGCGTCGTGCCTTCAACAGGCAGCCGACGGCCCAACACACCGAGACGCGCTCCGACATTTCCCGCCATCAGCATGGCCCCGGTCGGCGACGGGTTGGTGGCGATGAACGAATCCGGCAGCTCGATGAACGCCACGATCTCCTTGAGATGATCGGCCACGTCGAGAATTGATTCCGCGTCATTGATCCCCTTGTCCTTCACCACGACAATCAAGTCCGCCTCCAGCAACGGCCGCACGGCGAAGCCCGCCGGAATCAACGAGTCGTTTGGGAGCAGCATCTTCTCCAACAACACTCCTCGCACCGGGCCGTCCAACCCGAAACGCTTCTGAGCTTCGCGCGACACCAGGCCGACTTTGTATCCGACGGGCTTGCCCAACTGCATTCGCAGCCGGCTGACAAACTGCCGCTGCACCGCCGGCGCTTCACGCAACGTCAGCGGCTGCTTGAAACTCCGCGCCTCGCGCACGGCGAGAAAATCCGCCGCGAAGGAATCAATGCTCGCAGCCGAAGGCATCGCCGCGCGGACGGCAAGCAACGGAAGCAACAAGAGCGCGGCGATGAGGACGACTCGGGGATTCAGAAAGGTCTTCGTGGCTGACATCGGTGCGAACGAATAGCCGCCGGAGCGGGCGGTTGTCGAGGGGTTCCTGCTCCCCGCTTACAGCCCCGGCTCGCGTTTCGGCGAGAAGAGCGTCGCGCGCTGTTGTCCCTCGGCGATCTGCTCCTTAGTCATCTGGGCCGCGAGCAAGTCGCGGTTCTTCGCGCCGTTCGCGTGGCCGCTGCCAGCGGCAAGGTTGAACCACTTGTAAGCCTCCACGAAGTCCTGCGGCACACCCTGCCCTTTCGCGAGCAGCAATCCGAAATTCGTCTGTGCGCCCGGCACGCCCTGCTCCGCCGCCTTGCGAAACCATTGCGCCGACTCCGCCTCGTTGCGGGGCACGCCCTGTCCGGAAACCAGCAGCATCGCAAGATTGTTCTGCGCCACGGCGTCGCCGCGCTCGGCAGCCTTGCGATACCACAGCGCGGCCTCGACGGCATTCACCGGCAAACCGCGCCCGTGGTCGTGCATGTAGCCGAGCGAAGATTGCGCGACGGCGTGACTCTGCGCCGCCGCTTTCTGAAACCACTTGACCGCCTCGCCGTCGTTCTGCGGCGCACCCTGTCCGTTCACGAGACGACGGCCGAGGACGTATTGCGCGTCCGCCAACCCGCCCTCAGCGGCGGCGTTCAACCACTGAAGCGACTCCGCCTCATTCGCGGCCACGCCGTTGCCGGATTCGAGCGCAAGACTCAGCTGCCATTGTGCCGGCGCGTGTCCAGCCTCGGCGGCTTTGCGCCACCACTTCACGGCTTCCACGCGATTCAACGGCGCGCCGTCGCCCTTCTCGTGCATCGCGGCCAGACGACATTGCGCGGCAGTGTCGCCCGACTCGGCGGCGGCACGGGTTTGGTCGAAGATGGACTTCGCCGTCGGCGGCAACGCGGGTGCAGGCGCAGGCGTGATCTCGCGTTCTGCATCGAGTTTGGAAAGCACTACGGCGGCGGGCTGCCAGTCGGCCATGCCCTCGCGCCACACGAGATCGCCGGGAAGAATTTTTTTGCCGGCGAGATGCTGGCGGAATTCCGCCTCCGGGTAGGGCCCGAACTGCTCGCCATGAATCAGGACGTGAATGCGGTTCGACATCGTTTGCGCGCTGACGCTAATCGAATCCAGCGGCGAGAGGAAGCGGCGAAAAAGCCCGGCAAATGAGCCACGGACTAAACACAGATGAAACACGGAATGGAGCGGGCGTGCTCATCCGTGTTTGGTCGGTGTTCCACCCGTGGTCAGGCCGCAGCATTTGCATCCCGATACTTGTAGCGCGAAGCCACCACGGCAAAGAGCACACCGACCACGCACGTCAGCCCGGCATACATCAGGAACCGACCGGGGCTCACCGCCGCCGAGTGTCCGCCCGCCTCGCTGCTCAATACGCTCGTGATGATCGACACCAGCGCGTTGCCCACGGCCACCGTGAGCAGCCAGAAGCTCATGATCGTGCTCTTCATCGCCGGAGCCGCCTGCGTGAAGGCGAACTCCAGACCCGTCGCCGAGATCAGCACCTCGCCGGTCGTCAGGAAAATGTAGGGAAGGATTTGCCATGCCACGGAGATTTTCTCGCCGTCATCGATGCGCTGCTGAAGCCAGGCCACGATGACATACGACGCGGCGGCGAAGAACATCCCCAGCCCCATGCGGCGCAGCGGTGTGACGAATTTCCCGAGCGCCGGATAAACCATCAGCGTCATCAACGGGACGAGCATCATCACGAGCAACGGATTCGTGGACTGCATGTTCTCGGCGTTGATGTGGCTGCCGAAGAACCATCCGAAACTCGTCTTCCAGATGCCGGTCAACTCGACAACGTTCATCTTGTTCCCCTGCAACACCCACGTGGAGTGCGATTGATCGAACAGCGCCCAGAACGGCGGGATGAGAACGAAGATCGAGAGAATTCGGGCCATAGAAACACCATTGTCGAAGGACTTTGGAGCGAAGCGCTTGGACGCGCTATCCCATAAGCCTCCAGTCTTGCCCATAACTGGGCTGGTCAGGCCATACCACCACACAACAAACGGGCTGGCCTCACATTTCTCCGAATTCCTGTCGATGCGGCGATGAAGCCGGACCGTATACACAGATAAAACAATGATGGCTGACAAGCAGAGCCCAATGCTCAGAATTAGGAGCATCAGTTCGACGACGAGCTTAACCCACGGCCCCCAAGCTCCGAGCATTTCCACAGCGGCTGAACCAATGAGTTGAATCTTGCTAAGGATGATCCAAACACACGAAACACCCAGCGCAATGGCGACGGAAGTAAGTATCTTTTGCAGCCATCTCTGATCACCCGTGGGTTCAGATCGGACGTAGTGTCTTCGCCCCAGCCAGAAAATTATCGTGGCAACCGCCATCAAGATTCCCGGCACGCCGAATGCCCAACCGTAGCCGTACTTGTCGCGAATCTGCGGGATGACGATGAACGAGAAGAAGGAGCCGAAGTTGATCGACCAGTAGAACGCGCCGTAGGCCTTTTGCAGTAGATGATTCTGGTCCGACTTGAACTGGTCGCCCATGAACGCCGAGACACATGGCTTGATGCCGCCCGCACCAAAGGCAATCAACGTCAAGCCCACGCAGAGCAGCGCGAATTTCTGGTCGGCAGTCTGCACCATATCGCCGAACGCCAGCACGCCGTGGCCCGCGCAATAGAACAGCGAGACCCACAGGATGGTGTTGTAGCGGCCGAAAATCTTGTCCGAAAGCCACGCGCCGATGAGCGGCGTGAAGTAATTCGCGAACACGAAGAGATGGAAGATGCTCGTCGCCTTGTCGTTCGTCATGGCCAGGCCGCCCTTGAGCAGCGTGGCTGTCATGTACCCGACGAGGATGCCCTTCATGCCGTAGAAGCTGAAGCGTTCGCACGCCTCGTTCCCGACGATGTATTTGATCTGTGGTGGCCAGCGATTGTTCATGCCCGCAGTTGAATTGCTCATGCGTTCGGAAATGGTTGCGGCTTGAGTAACGGATTCAGCGGCAGTGGGCGAGAAATTCCTTTTTTGCCGCGAGTCCAACAGGAACGCAGACGAACCATCAGTCGAGATTGAGCATTCCGCTTTAGTGCAAACGTTCGTTTGTTTGACGGTCGACCCGCCTCTGAGATACCTTGATGAAATGAGTTCCCGAGCACTTTCCGCATTGCTTGCCGGTTTGGTTCTCGCGTTGGCAGGAAGTCCCACCATCGCACAGCCCACAAACGATCAGTTCACGTCGAGCACCACGGTGTCAGAAATGACCAATTTCGTCTCGCCGACCGGGATTGTCTGGCAAGCAAGCGCCAGTGGCACCGACGTTCTCGCTACAAGGAGCCAATTTGATCCCAGCTTGAGCGGTCTCCCCACGAACACATCCGCGCCAACAGTCTGGTGGAATTGGACGGCTCCAACGAACGGCGTCGCGAGGATTCTCGTTTCGTCGTCGAACTACATCTATAGCGGTGTGTTTATCGGGAGTTCCATTTCGAATTTGGTCAAGATCACACAATCTTCTGGCGGATCGACTCTTCCCGCGGACATGAGATTTCAAGTGCGCGCCGGAACCCGGTTCGAGATCATGACCGAACGATTCAATGAGCCCACACGTCCTATCAATTTGGAGTTTTACCTCGTCCAAGCACCTGGCAACGACGACTTCTCAGAACGAATCCGCGTCGCGGGAGATTCCTTGTCGTTCACTGGTGTCCTGGGATCCGCCACCGTCGAATCCGGCGAGTTCGTTCATGGATTTCGGACAGGCTATTACCAAAGCCTGTGGTGGGAATGGACCGCTCCCAGCTCAGGAAACGTGATGATGACCCTGATTCCACAATATCTGCATCTGACTCCGCCACGAATTGGGGTTTTCACGGGAACCGAAGTAAACGCCTTGACGTTGGTGACCAACGGTGGCGGGCCCGGCCTGCCGCTACGCATCACTTTTGGGGCGACCAGCGGAGTCCCTTACAAGTTCTCCGTCTCCTCGGGCTCGGCCAACGTGAATCCGTTCCGAATTGAACTGACCCGCAATCGTCCGCCCGAGATTTCCTGGATTTCTCCGACCAACAACCAGACTTTCGATTACGGAGGACATTTTTCCGCAGAGGTGATCGCCACAGACTCCGATGGCTCAATCGAACGGGTGGCATTCAGTTTTAATGGCGCGTCTGTCGAGCTTCTAACCTCGCCCCCCTACCGAACAAGCATTGGCCCACTAGACATCGGTACTCATGCGCTAATTGCCAGTACGGTCGATTCGGGAGGCCTAGTTACTTCCGCCGTGAGATTTCTGGTGGACGTACCCCATGCGAACGATCGTTTCGCCGAAAGGACGGTCCTGTCCGGATTCCCCGTGGAGACGCGAGGCACAAATGCAGGGGCGACCCTGGAGCCAGGAGAGCCTCTACACGCGGGTCAGCCTGGATTTGGGTCCGCTTGGTGGAGATGGGTTTCTCCGTTCTCCGGCCCGGCCGTTGTGGCGTTAAGGAGCGAACGGGCATCGAGCCGTCTGGCCGTCTATCAAGGAACCAGCGTGAACAGCTTGATTTCTGTCGTGTCGGCCAATGGAGGATCTTCCGCGACCAACCTGTTCGTCCGCTTCGACGCACTGGAGGGGAACGAATACCAAATCGCCGTGGACTCCGGACGGGAAACCGGAACGCGTTTTTCGCTGATGCTGCTTCCGCCTCCAACGAACGATTTCTTCGCAAATCGAATCCGGCTGCTTGGAGACGCAGTCGTCGGGGCTTCGTACAACTATGGTGCGACGACCGAGGTTGGCGAAACGCCGAGTGAGGGTTTCGCGGCCAACAGATCGGTTTGGTGGACTTGGAGATCTCCCTATACCCATCGAGTCCATCTCTCGACTTTCAACAATTTTAAGTCATGGATTTCGGTGTACACAGGCACATCGATTAACAACCTACGCGAGATCCTGAATCGGGCCGTCTTCTCGTCGCCGGGACAGACGACTCTCGATGTAGTCGAAGGTGTTGATTACCATTTTGCCGTGGACAGTTGGTTTGACGACGTAGGCGACGTTCGGTGGCAATTGAGACCCGCGAACGCACCAGCGATCCTCGCACCGTCGGTTTCCCAAGACTCGGTTTCGTTCGCACTGCTGGGTCTCTCGAATCGGTTCCATACCATCGAGCTTTCAACGAACCTGACCCTGTGGGAGCCGCTGAGAACGCTACGTTTGGATGGTTCCTCGAACCGGCTGACAATTCCCAAGCCCGAAGTTCATCAGTCCACGCCGGCTTTTTTCCGGCTTCGCCTCGGAGAATGAGCCGCTCAAACCCCGATCCGGACAGCGCCGGACGTTCGACAGATTCTCAACCACCATCCTCCTAAAAATGATCCTTCTCCTCGGTGCCCGCGGTTACATCGGGCAGGCGTTCGCGGCGGAACTGGCGCGACGCGACATGGCCTTCACGGCGGTTTCCCGACGGGACGTGGATTACTCCCGGTTCGAAGCGTTACTCGGACTGCTGCGGGAGCGGAGGCCGGAGTTCGTCATCAACGCCGCCGGTTACATCGGCAAGCCGAACGTCGATGCGTGCGAGAACGCCAAGGCGGAGACGCTGCTCGGCAACGTCGTGCTGCCCGTCACCATCGCCCATGCCTGCCTCGAAGCAGGCGTGCCGTGGGGCCACGTCTCGACCGGCTGCATCTACAACGGCGCGAAGGTTCAAGATGACGCCGGCGGCTGGCGGCTGGAACCGGAGTTGAACAAGCCCGAGGTGCGCGAGTTGTTCCTGCGCAGCCCGGAGCGTTTCAAGGGCTGGACGGAGGACGAGGTGCCGAACTTCTCCTTCCGCCATCCGCCATGCAGCTTCCACAACGGCACGAAGGTGCTCGCCGAGGAAGCCATCGCTGGCGTCGGCCGGAACTACATCTGGCGGCTGCGGATTCCTTTCGATGAGTTCGACAGCCCGCGCAACGCGCTGACGAAGTTGCAGCGCTACCCGAAGGTGTACGAGAACATCAACTCGTTCTCGCATCGCGGCGATTTCGTCCGCGCGTGCCTGGAGCTCTGGTCGCGTCGCGCGCCCTTCGGCATCTACAACGTGACCAACCCCGGCGCGGTTTCCATGCGGCAGATCGTCGCGAAGATCGAGCGCCTCCTGAAACCAGCCCAGCCATTCCAGTTCTTCGCGGATGACCAGCAGTTCTACAGCACCGGGGTGAAGGCTCCTCGCTCGAACTGCATTCTGGACACCACCAAGCTGCTGGCCACCGGCGTCCGGATGCGAACGGTGGACGAGGCGTTTGAAGCAGCACTGGCGGAGTGGAAGCCGGCCTCGGGATAAAAACATCGCCGGGCTCAGGGCGCTTTCGCGTTCCTGGCCCGGCGTGCTTCCTGGCGTCTGTCGATGCAGTTTAAGATGGCAAGACCGGCAGGACGGCGTCGCCCGCAGGCGACCGTGTCCGCATAGGGGGGTAATCTGGAAGGAGGCTTTGTCTGCCCGCGTCCGTTCCCGACGGTTCCCAAGGAACCGGCCGGGTGCCCATGACCCGAAATCCCGATACGACTACCGAACCATTCTGCCCCGCCGCCCGTCTCCACCGGGCGGCCAACCCGTTTCCCCTCCCGAAGCGCGTATACGCCTCAGTCGAAAAACAAAGGGTCTCTATCTCTAATTGCCATCTCGAAGGTCGAATCTAACAAAAATCTTTCCGACCACTGCCGGTGGATGCACAAAACAAACCTAGGAACAAACGCGCAAATTATTGATAAACAATTATTTATATCTTTTTAACTACAAACCTCTCCAAGCGCCAGGGCATCAAAAATAATTGCGCTGTCGTGCAGCGCCTCGGCTCCAGAGCGCCGCTTCAGCGTGACTCTGGAAAATCCCCTCCTGCGCCGGAATGCCTCTCGGAAATTGTAGTTTCCGGGCCGGTCGAGTCGGGTAACATCGGCGTTGCGAATCCCGCCAGCGACGGCGTTCGTGCCCATGAAATCGCCCAAACCTCCCGTGCCCCGTCCGCCTTGGTTCGTCCTGATCTTCATTTCGATGTTCGGATTCGTCGGACTCACCCTCCTGATTTTCCTCTGGTCGCAATCGCCTCACGAGTTTGGCGCCCCGCCGCTGATCGCGAAGATGTTCGGATCGTTCATCGCCATTGCTTTCATGGCGATGGGATTCGGGATGCCCATCAGCGCGCTGCTTCGCTGGAGCATGGGAGAGACCGGAGGACGGGAAAACCCCGACCCCAACATCGCCGAAGGCGTGCGGCGCGATCCCACCGGGTATCGTTGTCCGCACTGCGGCGCTGGGCTCGGCACGAGCCAGGAGGTTTCCCCGAGCGGCGACGTGAAATGCAACTACTGCCAAAAGTGGTGGAACATTCACCAGTCCGCCGGGTAACTGTCTGTCGGTGACTTCGCCACCTATCGCCAGAACCAATTGGATTGTCCCGCGTCGGGCCTTCAAGCTACAACTGCCCCATGGAAACGCTGGAACAGATCAAGTCCCGCATCGAAGCCGCCATCCCCGGCGCGCAACTCCAGATAGTTCCCAACGACTCTCCGTGCGCACAGACTTCGCTGCTTGTGGATCGCGCATCCGCCGCCGCCGTGGCTCGCTGGCTCAAGAACGACCCGGCGCTGAAACTCGACTTCGCCTCCAACGTCACCGGAGTGGACTGGCCTGAACGCGTCGAGAAGTTGAAAGCCAAGGTGAAGAAGCTCGTGGACGGCGTGGAAAAGGAAGTCGAGGAAGTCACCGAGAAGCGCACCCCGGCGTATCTGGAAACGGTTTACCACCTTTACTCGATGGAGAAGAAGCACGGCCCGGTCATCTTCCGCCTGCGCACCGGCGATCGGAGTAGCGACGTGACGCTCCCGAGCCTGACTCCTGTGTGGCGCAGTTGCGAATTTCAGGAGCGCGAGATCTTCGACCTCTTCGGCATCCAGTTTGAAGGCCACCCCGATTTGCGGCGCATCCTGATGTGGGACGGCTTCGTGGATTTCCCGATGCGCAAGGATTACGTGGAGCCCGCCGACTACGAATACGAGCCCACCGCCCACGACGAGGTGCTGGAGAAGGCCAAGGCCGCGCAGGTTCCTTAGTCGTCGCTATTGCCCCTGCCCCGCCCCTGATCCAACCGCCCGCTCCAGATAGTCCGCGATGTGCAACGCCTCGACGTCGTGCGCGCCAGCGGACTTCAGCCCGGCGCGGATTTGCAGCAGGCAACCGGGATTGGTCGTCACCACCGTTTTCGCGCCGGACTTCAGGATGTTCGCCGTCTTGCGCTCCTGTAACCGCGCTGCCATCGCCGGCTCCGTGAGATTGTAACTTCCCGCGCTGCCGCAGCACACGCTCGACTCCGGCATCTCCACGAAACCCGCGCCTGCCGCCGCTCGCACCAGTTCCCGAGGCGGCTTCTCAATGCGTTGCGCGTGGCAGAGATGACACGCGTCGTGATATGTCACCCGCGCGCCATCGGACGGCGCGAGTGCTTCGCGCAATGACTCCCCGCCGTGCGTGTGCAGCCACTCGGTCAAGTCCTTCACCTTCCGGCCGAATGCCGCCGCACGTTCCGCCCATGCCGGATCATCCGCCAGCAAATGGCCGTATTCCTTCAACGTGGAGCCGCACCCGGCGGCATTGATGATGATCGCCTCAAGCCCCTGCGCCTCGAACGCCGCAATGTTCCGCCGCGCGGCGGCCCGCGCCATCTCTAGGTTCCCGCCGTGCGCGTAGAGCGCGCCGCAACAGCCCTGGGCGGACGGCGTCACCACGTCGAACCCGCATCGGTTCAGCAGGCGGACGCTCGCAAGGTTCGTCTCGCCGAACATCACGCTCATCACGCAGCCGCTGACGAAACCAACGCGCCCTCGTCGTTCACCCCCACTCGTCGCGCTGACTTCCGGCAACCGCGCGGCATTCGCGTCTGCCGGCACCAGCGCAAGCAGATCGCGCAGCGCCTTCGGCAGCCAGCGATCCAGCCTCGACTGCCGCAACCACACCGCCGGGGCCAGCGCCAGTTCCATTCGCTCAGGGAACGGAAAGGTCTTTTCGATGAGCCAGCGCCGGAGAAAAACCTGCCATGGAGGGCGCGTGTGATTTCGTTCAACGTGATCGCGGGTCGTCTCCAGCAGCGCGCCGTACTGCACGCCGCTCGGGCAGACCGCTTCGCACGCGCGGCAACCGAGGCAAAGATCGAGATGCCGCACCGTCGCGTCGCCCAGCGGCGTCCGCCCGTCCTGGAGAGCGCGCATGAGGTAGATCCGGCCACGCGGGGAATCGTTCTCGTTGCCAGTTTCCAGATAAGTGGGGCAGGACGAAAGGCACAGGCCGCAGTGAATACACGCGAGCGACTTCTCGTAATCGAGAAACGGTGCAACCGCTAAAGCGCTGTGCGATGAAGCAGGCGTGATCATACGGCCGGTGGCGCCGGCAGGATGCCGTGCGGATCGAACGTCTCCTTCACACGGCGAATCAACGCGCTCGGAATCGGTGGCACGGGCGGCCGAGCGTCGCCGCGGAAGTAAATCGTCCCATTGCCAGCACGAGCTACGAACGCCGCGCCGTCCAGTTGCGGCAGCCGTTCCGTCAGCACAGCCGGCGGCACCGGCCAACGCCGGACAGGTTCGCCATTGGGTTCCCAGAAACGTTCCTCGTATTCCAATGTCGTCGGTTCGCCGAATCCCAAACGGCCCGCCTGCCCAAGCTGCCAGTCCACTTCCGCGAACGAACCGCTGAAGCCCAGCACCACGGAGAAGTCGCCGCCGTGCAGCGAGTCGTTGTGCAGATCGAGCACGCTGGGCGTCACCGGCGACGCCATCACGCCGTCCAGCAAACGCCGCGCTTCGTCGAGTGTTGCGCACCGCGCGCGCACGAAGCACTCGGTCTCGGGACGCGGCAACAGCTTGAACGTCGCCTCCACGGCCACGCCGAGGCTGTGCGCCGCGCCGACGAATAGCTTGAGCAAATCAAACCCCGCGACGTTCTTCACCACCTTGCCGCCGGAGCGCACCAGGCGTCCGTTCGCCAGCGCAACCTGCACGCCAATGAGATGATCGCGCAGCGTGCCAAAACCAAACCGGCGCGGGCCGCTCGGGTTGAAGGCAATCAAGTCGGCGATGGTCAACGTCGCCGCGTCCGGCGGGTCCACGGGAAGCCACTGGCCGCGCGCGCCAAGATGCTGCTGAAGCGCCGCCAGCGTGCAGCCCGCCTCGACCGTGACGGTCATGTCCTCGGGCGTGTGCTCCACCACTCGGTTCAACCGACGCAGATCGGGAAGCGCCAGCACAGCGCGGCGCGCATTGGACTCGCGCAACAGCGCCGCCACTTCCTCGCGTGTTCCGAGTGTCGTGCTCATGCTCCGGCCTGTTTCTTCGGGGCGAAGTCACCGCAACGTTTCGAGCCGGGGAACATCTTGTGCGGATTGCACCGGCCTTCTGGATCAAAAACCCGCCGCAGCATCCGCATCGCGTCGAGATCGTCCGGCGAGAATTGTCGCGCCATGAAATCGATTTTCTCCGCGCCGATGCCGTGTTCGCCCGTAACGCTGCCGCCCAGTTCCACGCAGCGCCCCAGGATGTCATCGCTCGCCGCCAGCGCGCGGCGGATCTGATCCGGATCACGTTCATCGTAGAGGAT
>SXGR01482000.1_pt1 | contig 20628 bp, 18 predicted proteins | sample 3174711 | NCBI WGS metagenome assembly SXGR01 (sample SAMN11356860, study PRJNA531348) | freshwater metagenome | isolation source: freshwater sample F1-60 | place: China: Fuxian Lake, Yuxi | collected 2017-12-25 | reverse complement strand
CTTAGGCTCTGTGGCGAGCCGGGTTTCGACTAGGCGTCGCAAGACCCGCGCTTCCTGCTCGCGCATTTCAGCCTGATCGGCAGAACCGATGGTCCGCTTCGACTTCAGGTGTGCGGTGAATAGTGTGAATCGGTAAGATGGACTGACTTCCAGATCCACTTCCAAGAGCCCGCGGCTCGTTTTGAATCGACGGCCTTCCAGAAGAAAGTTTTCCTGGGAATGGGGACGGCGCGCGACGATGGGAAAGCGACTCAAGACCGCCACGAAAATGTTGGTGTCGTAGCCAGAGACGTGTTCCCAGTGCGGCAGGTCCAGGCCGGCCTGTCGGAGGCGGGACTGGAGTTCCAAGAGTGCGTTGGTGGGGCCGATCTCCTGGATAGCCAACACATCGGGCCGGAGAGCGGTGAGGGTTTCAGTGATCTTGCTGCGGGCGGCCTCGGGCTTAGGAGCCCGGGTTCCCGAGCGTTCCACGAGGTAATTTTCCAAGTTGTAGGTGACAACCTTGAAACGCGGGGTTTCGGCGCTGAGCAGCAAAGCCCCGAAAAGGTGGGCCAGTAACAGTCGATACAAGTTCATACCTTATAATCTTCGCTCAAACTCACCGGATTCTTTTTTTGCACGATGATTTCGTGATGATAAGATCAACCGTGTTGATTCTAGAACACTCCGAAACAGTGCCAACCTCGTTTGCGACGGGAGACTCAGTCTATCCGAAGACGGATACGATGTCCGACCAACAAAGCGAGCGCGATCATCGGCAACTGCGCATCGACAAGGTAGGGGTCCGCAACCTGCGCTTTCCAGTTCAGATCCGGGACAAGGCCCACGAGTTGCAGAACACCGTGGCCACCATCGGCCTCTTCGTGGACTTGCCCGAGGAGTTCAAAGGAACTCACATGAGCCGGTTTGTCGAGGTGCTCAATTCGCATGGGTCCGTCATTCATGTGGAGAATATTCTAGATATTCTAAAGGCGATGCAGACCCGTCTCCATGCCCACGCAGCCCATTTAGAGATGCGATTTCCGTTCTTCATGACCAAGAAAGCCCCGGTTTCTGGTAAGGAAGGCGTGATGGACTACGAGGTGGGTTTCGATGCTACCTTGGAAGGGGAAAAACTGGATTTTGTCCTCACCGTCAAAGCCAATGTCACCACGCTGTGCCCGTGTTCGAAGGCCATCAGTCAATATGGGGCCCATAATCAACGCGGTGAGGTCACTGTGCAAATTCGTTCCAGCAAGCTCATCTGGATTGAAGATTTGATTCGCTGGATCGAATCCTGTGGCTCCAGCGAGATGTATTCGCTGCTCAAGCGAGTCGATGAAAAAGCGGTGACCGAGCGGGCCTACGAGAACCCAGTTTTCGTGGAGGATCTGGTCCGCAACGTGGCCCTGCGGCTCAACGAGCATCCGGATATCTTTTGGTATCAGGTGGAGGCCGAGAATCAGGAGAGCATCCACAATCACAACGCCTACGCCTGCATCCGTAAAGCGTGATCAGGCTCTTGCTGAAGGGGTGCCACAAAGAATGGAACCCCGTCAGCGACTGGCTTTCCGAGATTCTATGAGGCTCTTGCGGGGTTAGGACTGGCACCTAAATGGCCCTCAGATCAGTCCACAAACAACAAAAACGGCACCATAGGTGCCGTTTTCGTTGGGATACTCGAGCCTAAAGTGCTACGAGCTTTGAGGGTGATCGTCCTGAACCTCTTGAATTTGGGATACCTACCAGAGGTGGCACTCGTTTCTATCAGCCCCCGCCGAGTAGCCCCCGCCGAGTTTCAGATTCGTCTTGGGAGAGAAATCTGTCTCTGGAGAGAAGGGAGGCAGTGAACTGGGCTGAGGTAATGCGAACGGTCCCGCTGGCTTTTGACGCAAGCTGGGACCATTCGAATGAATCAAGCCTTGGAAGCGGTAGCCTTACCTGCCTTTGCAGCCTTGGAAGCCTTTGCAGCGGCGGCCTTGGGAGTAGCAGCCTTGGGAGCGGCAGCCTCGGGAGCGGCAGCCTCGGGAGCGGCAGCCTCGGGAGCGGCAGCCTTGGCCGCGGTGACCCGATTGAGCTGCAGCCGTAGGCGGGAAGCCTTGCGGCTGGCGGTCTCGCGCTTGATCACACCACCCTTAGCGGCGCGGGCATAAGCAGAGGTCGCCACAGAAAGAGCCGCCTTGGCCTCATCCAGCTTGCCAGCGGTTGCGAGGTCCAAAAACTTCTTTTCGAAGGTCTTCACGCTCGACTTGACTGAATGATTGCGAGCGGCCTTGCGGGCGTTGCTGCGGACGCGTTTCTCGGCTGACTTCGTATTCGGCATAATCGGTTCCTAGAAAAGGCAAAATGAATACGGTGTCTCGGCCTTCCTTGTCAACGGGTTGTTTGGCTTGTTTAGCCTCAGATCCCGGAAGGGGGCTCTCCGCTGAAAGAATTGCTAAGAGCGGGGTCATCGATCGGGCACCGTGTCGGGCGACTTTTTGGCCCATTTGGGGCAAATTGAGAAGGATCTTAGCGTGGCAATCATGGAGCCAGTTGAACCGTTGGACCTACAGAGGTGGGTCGACCTTCACCAGTAACCAGGGCCTCTTGAGGCTCCTCCCACGGAGAGCACACTGAGTTACCGCCGGCCTCACCATTATTTTGGCGAGCCGACAATTTATCAGGATTTGCCGAAAGTTTGAAAGGTTGCCCAAGGCTGCTGCGAATCCCTACACAGCCACCCGAAGTGGGGTGAGCCAACAACAACAACATCAACAAACAAGTATCGTCATGAAGACCCTCCAAAACTCCATCATCCATCGTCTCGCATTGGCAGCCCTCGTCTTGGGCGTGGCCGGTTCAATGGCCGCGGCCGAAGCCACGACTCCTGGGGTCGCTGCCAAAACCAGTGAAACCCGCCGGATGTCTGCTCGCAAATCAATGTATCCGTTCCGCGGTGAAGTTGCCGCTGTGGAAGGAAAAAGCATCGTGCTGGCCAAGAAGTCGGGCACTCGGCCAATCGAGGTGTCTGAAGAGAGCCTGATCGAACGCGATGGCGCAGCGGTTCGACTCGACGACGTTAAACCCGGCGATTATCTGCGTGGCATGCTTCAGAAGACCGAGGCCGGCGGTGAGGTCTTGGTCCGAGCCAGTGCGGGCGGCAAGTACGACAAGCCAGTCGCCAAGGCCAGCAAGTCTACCGCGAAGATGGACAAGGCCGAACGCTGAAGCCTTGAGGGCGTTTTCGACGGGTCGGTGCCCAGGACTCGGGCACCGGCCCTCTTCTCAAGATGCGGCGCGGTTGGGCGAGGCGGATTCGGCCAGTCGAGCGCGCAGTTCAGAGGCCTCTTGGCCGATGGCCGCGAGTTGTTCCGCCGAAAGGCGGGCCAGATTGCGGACTTGCAGGCTCATGCGGGGATTCTTGGCCAGGAGCGCTTTGTGCCGCACCAGGAAGTCCCAATACAACGTGGTGAACGGACAGGCCTTGGGGCCGGTGGCCTGGGCCGGGTCGAACCGGCAGCCCTGGCAGTAGTTCGACATCCGTTGGATGTATTTCCCGGTGGCGATGTAGGGCTTTGAGGCCATCACGCCCCCGTCTGCATACTGGGACATGCCCAGCGTGTTCGGCAGCTCGACCCATTCCACGGCGTCCACATACACAGCCAAGTACCAACCGTGGACTTCCTTGGGGTGCACACCCACCAGCAATGAGAAAAGCCCTGTGACCATCAGGCGTTGGATGTGGTGCGCGTAGCCCAGATCGAGCGTCTGGCGGAGGGAGTGGCGCAGGCAGTTAAACTCGGTGTCTCCGGTCCAGAAAAACCCGGGCAGCGGTTGAAGGGCTCCCAAGGTATTGCGCTCCAGGTAGCCCGGCATCGAATGCCAATACACGCCTCGCACATATTCTCGCCATCCGAGAATTTGCCGGAGAAACCCTTCGGCTGCCGGCAGTGGCACTCGCCCGGAGCGGTAGGCGTTTTCGGTCGCCTCCAGGACCGTCCGCGGATGCAGCAGCTTGAGATTGAGCACGGCGCTGAGGCGGGAGTGGTAGAGCCACGGTTCTCCCACCCACATGGCATCCTGCCAACGACCGAACTCCGGCAGTCGGTGAGCGATGAAATCGTCCAAGGTCGATTGAGCTTCGGCCGCGGTCAGGGGCCAGTCGAAGGCCGCCACGGAGCCGGGATGGGAACCAAATCGATCTTGGACCATCGCCAAAACTTCTCGGGTGAGCGCATCTGGAAGAAACCGGCGCGGAGCGGGCACGAAACCGGGGCCTTGTTTCCCAAAAGATTCCCGGTTATCGGCGTCGTAGTTCCATTGGCCACCGGCCGGTTGATCTCCGTCCATCAGGAACCCCGTGCGTTTCCGCAGTTCGCGGTAGAAGAACTCTAGGCGCAGTTGTTTGCGTCCCTGGGCGTGAACAGCGAAGTCCTCGGGGGAGCTGAAAAAATGCTGATCGGGTCGGGCCACCCAAGCGATGCCAGCGGCCCGGGCCACTTCCTGTAGTTGATCCTTTAATCGCCACTCTCCGGGATCTACTGCATGGACTTCTGCCGGCCGCAGTTGATCGAGCGTGAGGGCCAGCTGGCTTGCCAAGGTCTCCGCACCCTCGGCGAGCCTGAGATCGGAGTTGTCACCAAAGCTCCACTGCGAACCCGAGACGTTGAGTTGCCGATAGGCCACGGGCCAACCCCGCTCGCGAAGCCGGTCCCGGAAATGGCGCATGGCCGCCAGAAAAATCGAGATCCGGCACTGGGAGTTCCAAACGTGCGTGGCCTCGCCAGCCACCTCGGCCATCCAGATCCAGTCGAGCTCCGGGTCGAAATCTTGGAACACCGTGGAGTCGGCGTCCAACTGGTCTCCCAACACCACGATGAGGCGTCGGCAGCGGGGGCCTTGGGTTGTCGAAGTCGGTGGCATCATCCGCCGGTTTGGAAATCGGTGGCGATGGCGACCGCCTCCTGCTCGTTGGCGACCTTGTTCAATTCCGTGGCCCGGTCCCGCAGTTTTTTCACCACGTAACGCCCGAGCGGCATGCGGAAGGGGGCCTGGCCGGAATGCACCATGGCCACGATAGCCTGAGCGCCTCGGGCCGGATCGCCTGGCTGTTTTCCATCGATGACTTTTAGGAACTGGGCGAACTTGCCAGAACTGCGGTCATAATCGCTCAATCGCTGGGGAACCGGTTCCAGTGAACGGCCGATGAAGTCGGTCCGAAAGGGGCCGGGTTCGATCAAGGTGACCCGAATGCCCAAGGCGAGCGTTTCGGCCCGAAGGCTTTCGGACAAGGCCTCCACGGCTGCTTTGGCCGCGCCATAGACCCCGAATCCGGCATAATTCGAAATGGCCGCTGCCGCGCTCAAGTTGACGATATGCCCGGCGCGCTGGGCTCGGAGTCGGGGCAAGACGGCCCGGATGACATTCAGTGTCCCGAAAAAGTTGGTCTCCATGCAGCGGCGGATTTGGTCGGGCTGACATTCCTCGATCGCCCCGATCAATCCGTAGCCGGCGTTATTGACCACCACATCTAAGGGGCCGAAGCGCTCGACGGCCGCATCGAGGGCGGCGTGGATCTGGTCTTCGTGGGTGACGTCCAGCGCGAGCGCGAGGGCCTGTTCCGGGACGACGGCTGCGAGAGGTTCGACGGCGGAAATATCCCGGGCGGTCAGCACCACGCGATCCCCTGCCTGAAGGGCTGCCTCGGCGATGGCGCGACCGAACCCGGAAGAACAGCCGGTGATGAACCAGGTTCTAGGACCGTCAGAGGCTGTGGAACTCATATTTGTTGCCAACGCTAAACCCAGATCTTCGTCTCGCAAATCAGCCGGCCCCTTGGGGTAGCTACTTGTGGCATCCGGTCACTACAGATGCACCGTCCCAATGGGGGTTCCGACTCTCCGGCCCTGGAATGATCTGGAGTGCTTGCGGTTGTTCTTCGAGGACGCCTAACATTCACCCATCGCCGTGGCCTTGTTGTGTTTCCATTCGAGTCGTTGGTCTCGTCCGCTCCTGTGCGGTTTGGCGTTGTTGGGCCTAGTGTCAGCGCGATTGTCCGCGGCCGATTTCTGGGCCGATCATGTCGAGCCGATCCTCAAAGAGCATTGCGCCGAGTGTCACAGCCCCACCCGATCCAAGGGTCGGCTGGATCTTTCGACTTTTCAGAACGCCTTGCGCGGGGGAGATCGCGGAGCCGGGTTTGTCCCGGGCCGTCCGGAGGAAAGCAGTTTGTATTTGCTGCTCAAGCCGGGAGCCGATCCGCACATGCCGCCGAAGAAGCAGTTGTCGGACGAGCAACTCGCCTTGATCCGCACGGGTATTGAAAAACTGGAGGCCAAGCCTGCCGCGGCCGCGTCCTCCGAATCGACATCGATTCCGTCGACCTCATCGAAGGTGCGCAAACCCGTGTGGGTGCCTCCGGCAGGAATGGCCGCATCGGTTGTGATCGATGGCTTTCTGGAACGGGGTTGGAAGGCCCGCAAGGTCCGCCCAGCCGCTCGTGCCGACGATGCGACGTGGCTGCGGCGTATCCATTTGGATCTTGTGGGGCGGATTCCCACCGAAGAGGAGGAGGCCCGTTTTCAACGGCTGCCCGCCCGGAAGCGGCGTGAAACCACCGTCGATGGATTGCTGGCCCATCCCGACCATCCACGACACCTCCGGGAGATGTTCGATGTGCTCTGGCTTGGACGTCCGACGGGCAACGCTGAGGCCCAGCGTCGCGATCATCGGTGGTACGAGTTCCTCGAAATGTCGTTCCGCGAGAATCGCCCGTGGGATGCGATGGTGCGCGATCTCATCTTGGCCCGGCCCGCGAAGCCAGATCAGCGCGGTCTGGTGCAATTCCTCTACGAGCGGCAGAACAATCCGCAGGCCATGGCTGAGGCGGTGGCCCCGCTGGTCTTTGGTGTTCAGATCGGGTGCGCCCAATGCCACGACCATATGGTGGCCCGCGAGATTAAGCAGGCCCATTACTGGGGAATGGTCGCGGCCTTCAACCGTTCCAAGAACGTGGATTCTGAGGCAGGCCCCGGGCTTGCCGAGTCGGCCATCGGCGGGTTTGTGAGCTTCGCCAATCTCAAGAAAGAGTCCCAGCAGGCCCGGTTGGTGTTTTTCAATGGCCGTTCGATTGATGAACCCTGGCCGGCCGATGAGGTCAAAGAAGTGGATGCTCCCGAGAAATATCGAGTGGCACCTCCCAAGGGCAAGGAGCGAGCCGTGGCTCCGGCCGATCCGCAGTTTTCTCGCCGGCAGGCACTCGCCGAAGCCGTGACCCGAGACAATCCTCTCTTGGCGCGGGCCGCCGTTAATCGCGTGTGGGCCATGTTCTTGGGTCGTGGATTGGTGCATCCGGTGGACCTCATGGATTCCCAGCATGCGCCGAGTCACCCAGAACTGCTGGATTGGTTGGCCCACGACTTCGAGCGCAGTGGCTACGACCTGCGACGGTTGATTCGCAACCTGGTGCTCTCTCAAGCCTACCAACTCGATTCGCGTCCCGCGCCCGGCAAACCTCCGGCCGACGAGGCCTTTGCCCGGGCCATCGAGAAGCCTCTGTCTGCCGAGCAGTTGGGCCGTTCGCTAATTCTGGCCACCGGCCCCTGGAAAGCGGACGCCAAGTCGGGATCGGCGCGGGATGATGCTTCGGTTCGGCGCGCGCTAGTGCGGGATTTCCCCAACCTGTTCGCCCCGGAATACAATGCCACTCTCCAGCAGGCTTTGTTTTTGTCTAACTCGCCGATCCTCGAGCCGCTGCTCCAGCCCCAGGCGGGCAATTTGGCAGAACGCCTGTCCGCGTTGCTCGATGACAAGACCCGAGTGAAAACCGCCTTCCAGGCCGTATTGGGCCGCAGCCCGGACCGCGAAGAATTTCAAGCCAGTCTGGCCTATCTGGCCGATCATCCGGGGCAGGGAGGGCGTTCGCAGTTCCTGTGGGCGTTAATGTCCGGGGCGGAATTCCAGGTGAACCACTGACGTCATGACACCGCCCCAAGACCCGCACACCCCGATTCCAGGAATGGCCGGTGCCACCTGCGGTCAACCCGATCACGTCCTGCACCGGCGGAAGTTCCTGACCGGCCTGGGCGCGGCCGGAACGGTGTCGCTCGGCAGTTGGGCGGGGCTCTTCTCGCTGCCGGCCTTCGCCCAGCAGGCCAAACGCACGGCCAAGCGATGCATTCTCCTGTGGCTTTGCGGTGCGCCGAGCCAATTCGAAACGTGGGATCCCAAGCCGGGACGTATTAGTGCCGGCCCGTTTCGCTCGATCCCCACGAAGCTTCCGGGCGTCCACTTCAGTAGCTTGATGTCCCGATGCGCCACCATCGCAGACAAGCTCGCGGTGGTCCGCTGCATGAAGACCGACCAGAACGAGCACTTGCAGGGCATCAACTTGCTCAATCGGGGCTCGGCTCCCCGGCCGCCGTTCGTTCGTCCGGTGTTGGGGTCGGTGTTGGCCCAGCAGTTGGGGCACCTTGATAATCCGGTGCCCAATTTCATCCTCCTGGACCCGTGTCCCGAGGGGAATGAGTTTAAGGAATTTAAGTCCGGCAACTGGGCCGGATGGTTGGGTGCGCAGTATGGGCCGGTTCGCGTCGGCGGCGATTACCGCATCGAAAACGTCCTGCGGCAGGCTGACTTGTCGGCCGGAGATCACGAGTCGCGCAACGCCCTGCGGCGGTTCCTGACGCGAAAGTACGAGAACGACCGAAAATCGGCCGCGGCCGCGTCGCAGAATGCGGTGTTCGAGCGGGTGAAGGGACTGATGAGCTGTGCCGACCTCTTCGATCTCGAAAAGCTCCCGGCCAAGGATCGCGAACGCTACGGCCTTGGAGCCTTCGCCCAGCACACCCTTCAAGCCCGGCACTTGGTCGAGAATGGCGCGCCCTTCGTGATGGTTTCCAATGGCATGCCTTGGGACAGCCACGTGTTCCACAACGAGATTTACCAAATGCTCACGCCGGAGCTCGATAACGTGATCTTCCAGTTGATCACCGACCTCGAGCAGCGGGGCATGCTTGATTCCACCCTCGTGGTGGCCATGGGAGAATTCGGCCGCACGCCCTGGCTCAACCAGGCCCGCGGCCGCGACCACTATTCCAAGGCGTGGTCACTGATGCTCGCCGGGTGCGGGATCAAGCGGGGCGTGGTGGTGGGCGGCACCGATGCCGAAGGGGCTGAAGTGGATGGCCAGGCCTTCAACGAGAAGAACCTCTTCGCGACGATTTTCTCCGCCTTGGGCATTGATCCCTACGCTCTGTATGACATCGGAGATTTGCCGAGTTTCCGCCGCGTCGAAGACCGGACCGAACCCATCCGGGAGGTCTTGGCGTGACGTGTTTCATTCAACCCATTCAACCCGATTGGGACATCGCCCACCATGGCTGACACCGATCCCAAGTCATCACCGACTCCGCCCGCAGAGCCCAAGCTAACCAAGGCCAAGGAAATCAAACTCCCTTCGGCAGTCTTGGCTCTCGAATCCACTCCGGACGGTAAGACCCTGTTTGCCGCTTGTCTCGACGGCTCGGTTCAACGGGTGACCGTCGAGACAGGAGAGGCACTCGCCATCGGTCGCCATGACAGTTACGCCAGTGGTGTGGCCTTGCTGCCGGGAGCCCAGCAATTGGTGTCGTCCGGTTATGACGGCGTCTTGCACTGGATGGATCTGGCCTCGGGCAAAGAACTTCGATCGGTTCAAGCCCATCAGTTCTGGTCGTGGGATTTGGCGGCCTCCCCGGACGGGCGATGGGTGGCCAGTGTCACCGGTCAATACCGGGCTGGCAGCTACAAGTACGACCCGGCCCCCGGCACCGAGCCCTCCGTCCGCGTGTACGACGCGGTGAGCGGCGTGCTGAAGCACTCGTGGGACTTCCTGCCGCCGGTGCAAGCGGTGGCCTTCAGCCCGGACGGTCGTCGGGTGGCCGCTGGCAACCTCATGGGCGAGGTGGCCGTGTGGGACTTGGAGAGCGGCCGCAGTGTCTCGCAGTGGAAGACCGACGACCTGACCAGTTGGGGCATCATCAAGAGCCACCATTTCTTGGGCGGAGTGTTCGCACTCGAGTTCTCTCCGGACGGCGAGCGTCTTTACGCCTGCGGCATGGGTCCGATGCGCGATCCCATGGCGGGCAACGGAGTTCAGCGGTGGCAGTCCTTCGAGTGGAAGACCGGCAAGAAGCTGGACCAGACCCACGAGGGAGAGAGCGGGCAGGGGTTGATGGAGGCCTTGGCCTTCCACCCGGATGGGAAGCACTTCGTCATGGCCGGCCGGCTGTTCCAAGGCACTTGGAACCTTGCGCTCTTCGAAGCGGCCAGCGGTCGTAATCTCTTCAGCATCGACGCCAAGCACCGCATCACCGACGCCCGCTTCAGCGCCGACGGCCAACGATTGTTCCTGGCCAAGGCCCGCCAGCAAGAACTCAAGAACGGCCGCTGGAACGAATTCGGCCTCCTCGAAATCCACACGGTCTCCGGCCTCGGGGCCTGAGCCGAACGGGCCTGAGAGCCCCGGGCGGAGAACCGCCGCAAGCGCTTAGGCGGCTTTCAGCAGGGCCAGTGGACGGACTTTGGCGGTGAGGGCCCGCTCCCGTTTCCGCAAATCGCGGAAGTCGCAGTTGCTTTGCACCCGGAACCAGAACTCCGAGGTTTGCTCGAAGAATTTGCCCAACTTCATCGACATTTCCGGCGTGATGGAACGCCTTCCCAGAACGATTTCATTGATGGCCCTCGGCGAGACACCGAGGGCGCGACCCAAGGCGTTCTGCGAAATTCCGAGCGGAATCAAGTACTCCTCCAAGAGAATCTCGCCGGGCGTGACGGGTTTCATGATTTGTATCCTATGGCGTTATGGGGTAGTGTCAATGGTAGTCGCAAATCTCGACTTCGCTGGCGTCGGATCCGTCCCACCGAAAGCACAGTCTCCATTGGTCGTTAATCCGGATGGAATATCTCCCAGCAAGGTTCCCTTGGAGCGCTTCGAGGCGATTGCCTGGAGGTACCCGAAGATCGGAAAGCTCCCCAGCGGCATCCAGTTGGATCAGTTTCCGCAATGCCACTCGGGCGATCGCCGAAAAACGCCGACTCGATCCGGTCTCGTGCAACCGCTGTGTCTCGTCATCCTTGAAGGACATGATCATCGCATAAGGTCCTGTTAAGGGGGTTTCTTATCTTGGGCAAGATTCGGTGGATCGGTGACGCCCGATTCCGGAGCCCGCCAGGCTTCCGACGTTCGGCTGGCTAAGGCTTGGCCAGGGCCTTGGCGGCGGCTTGTTGGAAGGCGCGGCGGACGTCGCTGGCGTCGCTGTTGGGGAAGTTGGAGCGTTGGACCATTAGCACGTAGGCGACGCCTTTGACGGGATCCACCCAGGCCTGAGTTCCCCAGGCGCCTCCGTGGCCGAAGGTGCCGGGCGAGAGCATGGCGGGCACTCCGTCATGCGGGGCCTTGAGCACACAGGTGCCGAGGGCCCATCCGTAGTTCAGCCCGCGCCGACCGTAGGTGTCGTTCTGAAAAAAGCCCGTGGGCAGGGTTTCGGGCGTTTGGGGCGTGGACATGAGTTTCACCGACGCCTCGCTGAGGTAGCGGACTTCTTGGAATGTTCCCTTGCCCAGCAGCATCTGACAGAACTTCGCATAGTCCTCGGCTGTGGAATACAGGCCGCCATTGCCCTGCGGCGGACGGTCGCGAGGGCCGAACTCCGGTCGAGGCGGCACGGCTTCGAGCGATCCGGTCGTCGCGTTCTTGGCGTAGGCGGTGACCTGACGAGCGCGTTCTGAGGCGCCCGGATAAAACGTCGTGCTCTTCATGCCCAGCGGCTGGAAGAGGCGTTTTTTGAGAAAGGCGTCGAAGCTCATCCCGCTGACAACCTCAACCACGCGGCCGGCGGCATTGATGCCACTCTGGCAGTAGCTCCACCGGCTGCCCGGTTCGAATTGCATCGGCGCGGCCTGCCAGAGCGGAACGAGGTCGGCCAGAGTCTTCGCCTCGCGGGCGGCCGGGCCACCGGCTTCACCGAGTCCGGAGGTGTGGGTGAGGATCTGAATCAGCGTCAGGTTCGCTGGCTGGCCGGACGGAGTCTTGAGGCTCGCGAATTCGGGCAGGTACTTGGAGACCGGATCGTGAACGTCCAGTTTGCCCTCGTCTTGGAGCATGAGCACGGCGGTGGCCGTGATCGGCTTGGTCATCGAGGCGATCCAGAACATCGTATCCGCCTGCATCGGCTTATGGGCCGCCATATCGGCAAGTCCGGTGGTCTCGAGGTGCAGCACCTGATCCTTCGAGACGACCATCGTGACCGCGCCAGCGATTTCGTGGCGATCGATCTGCTCTTGGAGAGCCGCCCCGACGCCAGGGAGCTTGGGCGACTCCGCCCGCAACGGGTTGGCCAGAACGGCGGAGCAGAGCAGGGGGATGACGGCAGCCCAAGCGCGGACAGTAATCATGCCCGCGAGCATTCGCGAGCGCCTCGGCCTCCGTCAATGCGGCCCTGGGCAGGGTGTTTCCGGCCGGACCCTGATGATTGAGGACGAGCCCGAGTTTGGGGCCGAGGTCTCGGTTGATCTGCAGAGGACTGCGATGCGTTGGAGGATGCATCCGAGCGAAGGCCTCAAGATCTGGCCCCTTTCGGTGGCTTCCGTCAGGGGTGAGCGAAGGATTCTGGCAGAAATGCAGTCGGGTGAAAAATTGCCAATCAGGGGGTTCCGGACAACCTACGAGGAGAGTCTGCCGACTTCCTGCCCGCGACGATTGCCGCCGGTTGGCAGGGCGCTTCGACCTCGAACCTGTCCTTTCTGCCGTGAACGGGCGAGGGGATCCGTGACTGCTTTCGCAAGTATTGATGCCCAGAAGCGGGTACAGCGGGCAGAAGACGATGGCCGCGGTGAGCATGAGGATGACGCCCAAGAGTCCTCAGGAAATGTCGAGGGCGGTGCCCAGACCCAGGAGGGTGAGGCCGACGAAGAGGCGGATGGCGCGATGGGAAAGGCCGATGTGGGTCGTCATGAGTGGTCTATTCTCGGCTCCTTTGGAATCCCGGACGACACGGATACGATGCCTTCGCCACGTGGCCTCTCCTGCAGCGACCTGTTGCCGAGACTCCGGGAGGTCCGGTAGGTTTGCCGGACCGAAATGAGCGAGATTTCAAAGGCCTACGAGCCGCAGTCCGTCGAGTCCAAGTGGTACCAGTTCTGGGAAGACCAAGGCTGCTTCACGGCCGATCCGGCCCGTGTCTCCGCGACTCGACCCGCCTATTCCATCGTCATCCCGCCCCCGAACGTGACCGGCGTGCTGACCATGGGCCACGTTCTCAACAACACCATCCAGGACATCCTCGCCCGCAAGGCGCGCATGGACGGCAAAGAAGTCTTGTGGCTGCCGGGCACTGATCATGCAGGTATCGCCACCCAGAACGTCGTCGAGAAGACCCTCAAGAAGGCCGGCCAAATCAAGCACCGCGACGACCTCGGCCGCGAGGCGCTGGTGGCCAAGATCTGGGAATGGAAGGAGACCTACGGCGGAATTATTCTCAAGCAGTTGCGCGCGCTCGGTGCCTCCTGCGATTGGACCCGCACCCGCTTCACGATGGACCCGGAGTATTCCCGGTGCGTCCAGAAGGTGTTCGTGGACCTCTACAAGAAGGGCCTGATCTACCGCGGCAAACGCATGGTGAACTGGTGTCCGGCCTCGCTCACGGCGCTGTCTGACGAGGAGGTCACCATGAAGGAACAGAAGGGCTTCATGTACCACTTCCGCGTGGAGGTGGTGGAGCTTCCGGGTACGTTCCTGACCATCGCCACCACTCGGCCGGAAACAATCCCCGCCGACACGGCCGTGGCCGTGAACCCCAACGATCCCCGCTACACGCACCTCGTTGGCAAACACGTGTACCGAGCTCTGCCGCTCGATGTGCCGAAGGAGCTGCGGATCATCCCTATCATTGCCGACGATCACGTGACCTTCGACTTTGGCACGGGCGTGCTGAAGATCACCCCGGCCCACGACAAGGCGGACTTCGAAATCGGCCTGCGCCACAATCTGCCGGTCATTGATGTGCTCACGCCCGACGGCAAGCTTACGGCCGAGGCCGGTGCTGATTTGGCGGGGTTGGACCGCTTCGTCGGTCGCAAGCGCTCGGCCGAATTGCTGGAGGCCGCGGGGGCCCTGGACAAGGCCGAGCCCTACACCAACAACGTTGGCTTCAGCGAGCGGGCCGATGTGCCCATCGAGCCGCGCCTGAGCGAACAGTGGTTCCTCAAGTATCCCAGCGTGGAGGCATCGAAGGCCTGCGTGGCTCAACCCGGCTCTGAGGCTCCGGCCCCGATGCGCTTCTTCCCGGATCGCTGGGCCAAGGTGTACGACCACTGGATGGGCGGCATCCAAGACTGGTGTATCAGTCGTCAGCTTGGTGGGGGCATCGCATCCCGGTGTGGATGAAGACAATATCGAAGGCGGATGTCGGCACAGAAATGCCTGAAGCTCTGAAGCCCTTTTACGAAGCCTCCAAGGACTCGAAAGGCTTCGTTCACGAGATGGTCCACGGCTTCGGATTTTGCGGAAAGGGATCCGAGCAGACCTATGTGCTGATTGAATGGGGGCCCGACAGCAGTTCCATCAAGATTACGGCAGCCACCGATTCCGTTATCGAGGCAAACGAACTGGCGAAGCTCGGCTTCACCCAGGATCCCGATGTGCTCGACACGTGGTTTAGCTCCTGGCTGTGGGCGTTCGCCACGATGGGTTGGGTCGACGAGAAGGACGTCGACGCGAAGAACGCGACCCTGAAGGCGTTCTACCCCACGACCGACCTCGTCACCGGCCCGGACAATATCTTCTTCTGGGTCGCCCGCATGATCATGGCGGGCTACGAGTACATGGGCGACCTGCCGTTCCGGAACGTCTATTTCACGGGCATCATTCGCGACAAACAGGGGCGCAAGATGTCGAAGTCGCTGGGCAACTCGCCCGACCCGCTCGACCTCATCGCCAAGTACGGAGCCGATGCGCTGCGCTTCGGAGTGATGCGGGCTGCGCCCTTGGGCCAAGACGTTCTTTTCGACGAACAGACCGTCGAACTCGGACGCAACTTCTGCAACAAGCTGTGGAACGCGTGCCGCTTCCGCCAGATGATCACTGGTGAGGGCACTCAGTCCGAGGCCGAGATCAACCCGGCTTTGCTCACTTCGGATGACCGGTGGGTCTTGATGAGGCTCGATCAGGCCATCCGCGAGGTCACCCAGGCCTTGGCCGAGTACAAATTCAGCGACGCCACGACCACGTTGTACCGCTTCTTCTGGAACGAGTACTGCGATTGGTACGTCGAGGCCTCCAAGGCGGTTATTTACGGCAGCGACGAGGCCCTCAAGGTCAACAAGGTCGCGGTCATCGACTTTGTCTTGGGTCAATTGCTGCGGCTCTTCCATCCGTTCCTGCCGTTCATCACCGAAGAACTCTGGCATGGGATGGGATTTGCCCAAGACATGCCCGACAATCAGGGCGGCAAGACCTTGATGTTCGCGCTGTGGCCCAAGCCGTTGAGCGACGACGAGAAGGAATACTTCGGTCTCGACGACACCGCCGACGCCGTGGCCCAAGCCAAGTACGACCTAGTGAGCCTTGGTCGCGGATTACGCCGCGACTGCAAGATCGATCCGGCTAAGAAGATTCGATTCATCGTGCGACCGGCCGGCACGTTGTCCCCTTCGGATGTGGAGGTGCTCAAGTTGCTGCTCAACGCCGAGGCACTGGAGGTGGTGGATGCGGCGTGGACTTCCGAGCGCGGCACGCCGGTGGCGGTCAACGCCCTGGGTGAACTCTTCTTGCCGTTGGCTGGCCTCATCGACTTCGAGGCCGAACGCGCGCGCCTCACCAAAGAGCTGGAGCGCGTCAAAATCGAGGTGACTAAAGTTCAGGAGAAGCTCGCCAATCCAGCCTTCGCCGCCAAGGTGCCTGCCAAGGTGCTCGAAGAACACCAAGCCCGCCTGCAAGAGTGGCAGGTCAAGGAGGCCCAGATCGCTGCTTCGCTGGCCAACCTGGCGGCCTGAAGCATTCAGCCAGAAGACATCCTATCCCACGGACACTCAGCACGACATCACCACAAACCATGCAATACTACGCCAATTTCATCGGAGGCAACTGGGTTCCGGCCGCATCTGGGGCCACCTTTACGACCACCAATCCTGCGGACACCCGGGAGACGGTGGCTCGCTATCCGTTGTCGGACGCGCCGGAGTTCGCGGCGGCCGCGGCCGCGGCCCAGAAGGCGTTTCCGGCCTGGGCGGCGCTCACATCGGTGGCGCGTGGTCGGTTTCTCAGCAAGGCCTCGCAAATCCTCGAGTCCCGCAAGGCCGATCTGGCTCTGCTGCTTGTCCGGGAAGAGGGCAAGACGCTGACCGAGGCCACCGGCGAGGTTCAGAGGGCGGCCGATATCTTCAGGTTTTTTGGCGGCCTGAGTTACACGGTCGGTGGACAGACCATTCCCCACGATTTGCCGGGCAATCTGTTGTTCACTCGTCGCGAACCGCTGGGTGTGGTGTCGCTCATTACTCCGTGGAATTTCCCCATCGCTATCCCGGCCTGGAAACTTGTGCCGGCCTTGCTGTGCGGCAACACGGTCGTTCTCAAGCCCGCCTCGCAAGCCCCGGCCATGGCGCTGGAGTTGGCTAAGGTTCTGGCCGAGGCGGGTTTGCCGGCCGGGGTGCTTAATGTGGTCACGGGTTCCGGTCGGGCATTCGGCGCGGAAATTGCCTCCAATCCGGCCATTCAGGCGTTGAGTTTCACGGGTTCCCACGGGGTGGGCACGTCGTTGTATCAAACGCTCGCGCCGCGGCGGATTCGCGTGCAGTTAGAAATGGGTTCCAAGAATCCCACGATCGTGCTGGCCGATGCCGATCTCGATCTGGCGGCCCGCTTGGTGGCCATCGCCGGGTTCGGCTTGACCGGTCAGGCGTGCACGGCAACCAGCCGCGTGATCGTGGAGCGCTCGGTGCTCGAAGCCTTCACCGAGAAGTTGGTGGCGTTGGCCAAGACCTGGAAGGTCGGGCCCGGTGCGCAGCCCGGTGTTCAAATGGGCCCGGCGGTGAACGCTGACGAATTCGAGGGCAACTTCGCGGCCATTCAGCAGGCGATCGGCGAGGGCGCTGAATTGGTCTGGGGTGGAGCCCGCCTGACGGAAGGCGATTTGGCCCATGGCTATTTCATGCAGCCGGCCATTCTCGGCAAGGTGACCCCGTCGATGCAAATCGCGCAGGAGGAGGTTTTCGGTCCTGTGGTAGTTATCCTCGCTGTGGATTCTTTCGACGAGGCCATCGCTGTGGCCAATGGGGTGAAGTACGGCCTTAGCGCCAGCTTGGTGACGCGCGACTTCAAAAAGGCCCTTCAGTACTCCGAACGTATTGAGTGCGGCGTGGTGAAGGTGAATCAAATTAGCACGGGCCTCGCCCTTCAGGCTCCCTTCGGCGGCGTGAAGGACAGCTCCACCGATTCTTATCGAGAGCAGGGCACCGCGGCGTTGGATTTCTACAGCCGCACCAAGACCGTGTATTTCGACTATTCGGCCTAAGCCGGAACGATTCAATTGGGTCGGTCGTGCTGGCTGCGTCTTCTTCCGCAAGAGCTTCGTTGTTCGCTCGTTACGGGCCTTCAATCGGCCCGCGCCTCGCTCTCGCCTCGTCTTGCGAAAGAATCCGCGACGCCATCCCTTTCCTCCCAACTGAATCGTTCCGGCCAAGCGGTGCCCGGTCTTCGGGCCGGGTTTCTGTCGCGCCTCGCGCTGGGGCGGGCTACACCTCGTGCATGATGCGCAGAGGTCTGTGGATGAAGGTTTGCCGACAGTGGTGGTCATGGATCCTGGTTGCGGCCGCTGCCACCGGCCTCTTGTGCGCCGAAGCGGCCACGAATGTCCTAGCGCCACGGGCCGCCCAGGTGCCGGCGCAGGAGGCAGCATTGGCTTGGCCTCAATGGCGGGGCCCGCTGGCCACGGGTGTATCGCCGATGGCCCAGCCGCCCCTGCAGTGGAGTGAAACCAACCACGTCCGCTGGAAGCTCGCGATTCCCGGCAAGGGCCATTCCTCGCCCATCGTCCTCGGCGACCGGGTGATCGTGATGACCGCCGCCCCGGTGGGAGAGCCCCAGAAGCCCGTCTTCGATCAGGCTCCGGGCGTTCATGACAGCGTGCCAGTCACTCATCGGCATGAGTACGCCGTGGTGGCTGTGTCCCGGAAGGATGGCCGGGTGGCCTGGAAGACGATCGTTCGCGAGGACTGGCCCCATGAAGGCGGGCACACCACCGGCAGTCCGGAGTCCCATTCCTCGGTGACCGACGGACAGGCCATTTACGCCTTGTTCGGTTCGCGCGGGCTTTACTGCCTGGAGGCCGACGGCCGGATTCGCTGGCGCAAAGACCTTGGCCGCATGAACACCTTGCATGCCCATGGTGAGGGGAGTTCCCCGGTGGTCCACAGCGGCTTGCTCGTGGTGAACTGGGATCATGAAGGCGGCTCGTTTATCCAGGCCTTCGATACCCGTACCGGCGACTCCCGATGGAAGACCGCCCGCGACGAGAAGACTTCTTGGTCCACGCCCATCGTAGTTGAGGTGGACGGCAAGCCTCAGGTGATCGTGAGCGCCACCCGGCGGGTGCGCGGGTACGACCTGGCCACCGGCGCCTTGATTTGGGAATGCGCGGGTCTGACCGACAATGTGGTGGCTTCGCCCGTCGTTCACCGCGGAACCCTCATCGCCGGCAATAGTTACTACACGCAGGCCATGTTGGCGCTGCGGTTGTCCGGGGCGCATGGCGATGTAACCGGCTCCGATCACGTGCTGTGGCGAATGAACCGACTCACGCCCTACGTGGCCTCACCCCTGCTGTACGACGACACCCTTTATCATTTGCGGCACAACCAGAACGTATTGGTCCGGATGGATCCGGCCACCGGTAAACTCCGGGGAGAACTTCTTCGGCTGGAAGGCATTCGGGACTTCATCTTTGCCTCACCGGTCGGGGCCGCGGGCCGAATTTACGTCACCGGTCGGGATGGAACGACGGTGGTCCTCAAGCATCCGTCCGGGAATGAGGCGTTCGAAAACGCGGTGCTGGCTGTGAACCGGCTAGAGGACTCCTTCAGCGCGTCACCGGCGTTGGTGGACCGGGAGTTTTACCTGAGGGGCGAGCGCTTCCTGTATTGCCTGGCCGACTGAATCGCGGCCATCACTGCGCGATTTGCTCCGAAGGCCGGTTGAGGGCTCCCTCATGGCCGACTCACTGGGTCGCCGTGGCCTTGGGGCGTGAAGTCACCTCGCGGAATCTGGACTCGTACTCCGGATGATTCGTGCCCATGAGGCGGTCCCACACATTGAGATAAAGGCTGTAGTTTCCCCGCATTTTCTCGTGATGCATGATGTGGTTGGTGGGGGTGTTAATAAATTTTCCTAACCATGAATCCATCAGCCATCGCGGATAGAACTCGTAGCCGGTGTGTCCCATCACGTTGAAGAAAATCTGCCAAAGCATGAAGAGCGTGAAGGCCAGCGGGTGGATAGGCATCACCAGCACGGTGAGTGGAAAGATGCCCGCTTCGACCACCGCTTCGGCGGGAGCGAACGCGTAGGAGGCCCAGGGCGAGGGATTATTGGAAAGGTGGTGCACCCGGTGAAACACTGAGAAGAGCCGCGGATGGTGCATCATCCGATGCGTCCAATAAAAGTAAGTGTCATGCAGTAAGATCGCGCAACCGATGCTGCCCCAGAACCAGGCAGTGCCATAATCTCCCACCTTCCAGTACATCTGCGTCCAACCAGATCGCGACGCCAAAATTGTACTGGCTCCGACCAACCCGAAAATCGACAGAGTCAGGAGGGAATAACCGATCTCACGTCGGATGTCGGAGGAGGCAGGGAATCGAGGAATGATCTTGCGATGAGCCCAGCGTTGCCGGAACCACCAATAACCCAGGACCCAACCGATCCCCGCAAACAGCAAGTAGCGCAGCGTGGCATCGACCGTGGTGACACCAGCAATCTTAAAGAAGCTCCAAGGAGAATGGATGATGCGCTCCAGCGGTGTCATGGCTAGTGATTCTGATTCGTCGGCGACTTGTTGGCTACGCCTTCTTGACTACCAGAGATATTCGAAGCGGACTTCCGTTTCGATCCGTGGTCATCCGTGATGCGGTGGGTGGATGCTGGCTTTGAGCCCGTGCAGCCCCCGACGCGGTGCGCTGTAGCGGAAGAGTTCGGCGTAGCGGGCCCAGGAGACGAGGGTGTGCAAAATGCGTTGAGAGCGTTCTCTAGGGAAGGTCAGGGCCAGTTGGCTCAGAATGATGTCTTTTGCGAGTTCATCCGTCGGTGACGCAGCCAACCCCCGTTTCATTAAATCGAAGATCTGGATTTGCCTCAGCATCCCGTTGAGGAGTTTCTTTCGCGCGTCGACATCGGCTGCTAGGAAGGCGAGTCCCTCAGGCGTGGCGTGACAGTCTTTGGCAAACGAACACCCAGCGAGTGGAGCGGGCGACGGGATTCGAAATCTGAGGGGACTATCTGGGGATATTGCCAGGGCGGGTTCGTTAGCCTTTGTGAGCCTAACGGGCCAAACAAAAGGGCCAAACAAAAAGGCCGCTTTCCCGAAGGAAAACGGCCTAAAATTTGGTTGCGGGGCTAGGATTTGAACCTAGGACCTT
>SXGR01154464.1_pt1 | contig 20641 bp, 17 predicted proteins | sample 3174711 | NCBI WGS metagenome assembly SXGR01 (sample SAMN11356860, study PRJNA531348) | freshwater metagenome | isolation source: freshwater sample F1-60 | place: China: Fuxian Lake, Yuxi | collected 2017-12-25 | reverse complement strand
CCCGAGGCGCCGATCGGATGGCCCAGCGCGATGGCGCCACCATTCACATTGACTTTCCCGGTGTCCCAGCCCATCTGGCGATTGACCGCGATCGCCTGCGCGGCGAAGGCCTCGTTGATCTCCATCAGGTCCAGATCCTGCGGCGTCCACCCGGCGCGCGCCAGGCACCGCCTGGAAGCCGGCACCGGGCCCATGCCCATGTACTTCGGGTCCACGCCCGCCGAGGCGAAGGACTTGATGCGCGCCAGCGGCTTCAGGCCCAGTTCCTTCGCCTTGCGTGCGGATGCGAGGATCACCACCGCCGCTCCGTCGTTGATGCCCGAGGCGTTGGCCGCGGTCACAGTGCCGTTCTTGTCGAAGGCGGGCTTCAGGTCCTTCATCCCCTCGAGGGTCGCGCCGTGGCGCGGGAACTCGTCGGTGCTGAACACCACCGGACACTTGCGAGAGGGCACCTCGTAGGGAACGATCTCGTCGTTGAAGCGGCCCGCCTTCTGGGCGACCTCCGCCTTGTTCTGGCTCCTCACCGCGAACTCGTCCTGTTCCTCGCGCGTGACGACGTGCTCCTTAGCCACGTTTTCGGCGGTGACGCCCATGTGGTACTGGTTGTAGACGTCCCACAGGCCGTCCACGATCATGGAGTCGACCATTTTCGCGTCGCCCATGCGAAAGCCGTCCCGCGAGCCGTTGAGCACGTGCGGGGCGGCACTCATGTTCTCCTGCCCCCCTGCAACCACCAGGTCGGCGTCGCCGTTGGCGATGGATTGCGCGCCCAGCATCGCCGCCTTGAGGCCCGAGCCGCAGACCTGGTTGATGGTCATGGCCGGCACCATGTCGGGCAGCCCGGCCCAGATCGCAGCCTGGCGCGCCGGGTTCTGGCCCACCGCCGCGGTGAGCACCTGGCCCATGATGACTTCCGACACCTGGTCGGGGGCTACGCCGGCGCGCTCCAGCGCCTTCCTGATGATGTGCGCGCCCAGCCTGGCCGCGGGGACGCCCGCCAGCGAACCGCCGAACTTGCCGATCGCGGAACGCGCCGCGCCTACGATGACGATCTCTTCCATGTCAGCTCCTCAGGTTGCTCTTTGCTTCACATAGCGACCGGGCGCAGGTTCGATCGCGGGGTATTGCGCGCTGCCGGCGCGCCCCGGGGCGGGACGCGTCCCGCCTTTGAATTCCTCCAGCCACGCGGACCACTGCGTCCACCAGCTGCCCGGCCGCTCCTCGGCCTGCTCCAGCCAGCGCTCCGGGTCGGCGTCGTCGTCACTGCCCGTCCAGTAGCTGCGCTTGCCCTTCGCCGCCGGATTGATGACGCCGGCGACATGGCCGCTCGCGCCTAGCACGAATGTCTTGTCGCCGCCCAGCAGCTTCAGGGACCGGTAGGCCGCGCGCCAGGGCACGATATGGTCCTCGCGCGTGGCGAGGATGAAACTCGGGCGGTCGACGCGCCCCAGGTCCACCGGCACGCCGCAGTTCTGCAGCGCGCCTGGCACCCGCAGCTTGTTCTCCAGGTAGGTGTTGCGCACGTAGCTGCAGTACATCGGCCCGGGCAGGTTGGTGCTATCGGAGTTCCAGTACAGCAGGTCGAAGGCTGCGGGGCCGCCGCCCTTCAGGTAGTTGTTCACCACGTAGGGCCAGATCAGATCGTTGGCGCGCAGCGATGAGAAAACGAACGCGAGGTCGGCACCCGGCAGGATGCCGCCGCGCCCGATGCTCGCCTCGCGCAGCGCCACCGAGGGCTCGTCGATGAACAGGCCCAACTGCCCCGGCTCCTCGAAATCGAGCATGGTGGTGAGATAGGTGACGGCCTCGACAGCGTCCTCGCCCTTCGCCGCCATCACTGCGAGCGCCGCGCCCAGCAGCGTGCCGCCGACGCAAAAGCCAAGCGCATTGACACGGTCGGCGCCGCTGACCTTGCGCGCGACGCGAATCGCCTCGAAGATCCCGACGCTGACATAGTCGTCCCAACCGTAGTGACCCTGCTCCGGCCCGACATTGCGCCAGGAGAGCATGAACACGGTGTGACCCTGCGACACCGCATGGCGCACGAAGGAGTTCTCGGGTTGCAGGTCGAGGATGTAGAACTGGTTGATGCACGGCGGCACCATCACCAGCGGCCGCTTGCCGACCTCGGGCGTGGCCGGGTCGTACTGGATGAGCTGGATGAGGTCGTTCTCGAACACCACCTGGCCCGGCGCGGTCGCGAGGTTGCGGCCCACCTCGAATGCGGCCTCGTCGGTCTGGCTGACGCGGCCCTTGCGCGCGTCGACCATGACGTTGGCGAGGCCCTGGGTCAGGCTCTCGCCGCGGGATTGCAGCGCCAGCTTCAGGACCTCGGGATTGGTGGCGGCGAAATTGGCCGGGCTCATGGCGTCGATCCACTGCCGCAGGGCGAAGCGCAGCCGTTCCTTCGCCTGGCCCTCGACTTCCGCCCCGTCGGCCAGCTCGGTGAGGTAGCGCGCGGCGAGCAGGTAGGAGCGCCGCACGTAGTCGTAGTAGGCGTTGTCGCGCCACTCTCGCGCAGCGAAGCGCCGGTCGCCGAGCTCGGGCGAGGCGGGCGGGGCCTCGCCTAGGCCAAGCATCGCGTCCCACAACTGCTTCTGCTCCTGCAGGTACTTCGACTGCAGCGCGGTGAGCCTGACCGAACTGCGCGCCAGGGCCGCGAGCAGGTCGGCGTCCGGCTGCAGCAGCGGCATCCAGCCCTGCGTCACCTGGTTGCCCACGCCCGCGATGGCCTTGAGCAAGGCCTCGGGATTGAAGGTCGCGGGAGTCGTATCGGGCTTGGCGTTGAGCAGGCGCGGGTTCCGTGGAAAGCTGAAATAAACGGCGGATTTTGCGCCGCACAAATGGGGGCCGTCAATCGGCCTGCCGCGGGACGCGGTGATCATTATTAACTACATGATTATATGTACTTATTTAATCATGCCGGGGCTAGTGGGAATGACCCGAGAGCGCCGCCACAAGCGCAATGGTCCCGATGCCCAGCGCGATCAGCAACACCTGGGACAGCGTGGCGCGGATTTCCGGCCGCCGGTGCAGGCCCGGGATGAGGTCCGCGACCGCGACGTAGATCATGCTCGCGGCGACGATGCCGAGCAACATCGGCTCCAGGTCCTGGAACGCCGGCAGCGCGTAGTAGCCCAAGATGCCGCCCGCCAACATCGCGCAGGAGGAGGCCACGTTCACCGCCAGCGCCCGTAACTTCGAGTACCCGGAGTGAAGCAGGATCAGGAAGTCGCCCACTTCCTGCGGGATCTCGTGGGCCACGATCGCGATCGCGGTGACGATGCCCAGCTCCGTGCTTTGCAGGAACGCCGCCGCGATCAGCACGCCGTCGATGAAGTTGTGCACCGAGTCCCCGACCACGATTAGGGTTCCGGCGCGGCCGCCGTGCTCGTGCCCGCCGTGGTGCCCATGGGCCTGCGCCGCGGGCACGGCCGGCACCGCGTGGGGATCGTGCACCTCGCAGTCCTCGGTATGGCAGTGGCGCCACAGCAGCAGCTTCTCCATGACGAAGAAGGCAAAGATGCCTGCGAGGATCGCGCCGGCCACTTCGCCCGCATCGCCGATCTCGAACGCATGCGGGATCACTTCCAGGAACGCCGCCCCCAGCAGCGTGCCGATGGCGAAGGACACCAGCATCGGCACCCAGGACGCCCGCACGTTGAGCGCAAACGAGGCCGCGCCGGCGGAGAGGACGCCGCCCGCCAGGCTCGCCGCGACGATCCATCCAAGTGTGCTGGTCACCATGGGGGCGCCGATTCTACGCTAGGCGATCCAGACCAGTGCCGCCATGCGCTCGGTGGCGCGGTCGCGCCGGTAGGAGAAAAAGCGCGCTGCCTCGGCGTAAGTGCAATGCGCGCCGCCGGACACCCGCTCGACTCCGAGCGCCGCGAGGCGCTGGCGTGAGACGGCGTAGAGGTCGAGCAGCCAGTGTCCCGGGCGTGTTGCGGCGAAGGCGCTCGCCGCATTCGCGTCGCGCGCCAGGAACGCAGCGCGCACCTCGTCGCCCACCTCGTAGGCCCGCGGCCCGATCGCCGGGCCCAGCCAGGCGACGAGCGACGCCGGCGGCACGCCCATGCGAGCCACCGTCGCCTCGATCACGCCCGAACTCAGACCGCGCCAGCCGGCGTGCGCGGCGCCTACGGTGCTGCCGTTATCCGCGGCGAACAACACCGGCATGCAGTCCGCGGCCATGACGACGCATACTTCGCCCTGCCGCCGCGTGACGCTCGCGTCGGCCGCCGCACCCTCTTCAAAGGGCGCCTCGAGGACGGCGGTCCCGTGCACCTGCCGCATCCAGCGCGGCTCGGCCGGGACGAGCGCGCGCAGTTTCGCCCGCGCCGCCGCCTGTTTCATGTCGCCCATCGCGCGGGTGGTGACCAGCGAGCGCACGCCGGCCAGCGCGGGCCAGTCGGGAGCAAGGATCTCAGCTGTCACGCTGCAGCCTCGCCAGGAGCTGCTTCATGTCCGCGGGCGGCGGTACGCTCCAGCCGACGCGCTTGCCGCTGCGCGGGTGCATCAGCTCCAGTTCCGCCGCGTGCAGCGCCTGACGCGGAAACGCGACCGCGTGCCGGGTGCCCCTGCGGTAGACCGGGTCGCCCACCAGCGGATGGCGCATGTGCTGGAAGTGCACCCGAATCTGGTGCGTGCGGCCGGTGTCCAGCGAACATTCGACGAGGGCGCAGTGGCCGAAGCGCTCCAGGACGCGGAATCGCGTGCGCGCCTCCTTGCCGCGCTGGGCAACCATCATGCGCGTGCGCAGCTTCGGGTCGCGCCCGATCGGCGCGTCGATGGTGCCCGAGCCCGGCGGGTCGCCCTGCACCAGCGCGAGGTAGCGGCGCTTGACGGTGCGCGCGGCAAGTTGCGCCGCCAGGTTCGCCTGGGCGCTCACGTTGACCGCCACCACCAGCAGGCCGCTGGTGTCCGTGTCCAGCCGGTGCACGATGCCCGCGCGCGGCACCTGGCGCAGCTCCGGCGCGTGTGCGAGCAGTCCGTTCATGAGCGTGCCCTCGGGATGGCCCGCACCCGGGTGCACCACCAGCCCGGCGTGCTTGTTGATGACGATCAGGTCCGGGTCCTGGTGAACGATGTCCAGGGCCATCTTCTGCGCCCTGGGCGCGGCCACGTCCACCGCCGGCGGCGGGCGCAGCTCGATGTTCTCGGTGCCGACAACCGGCATGCTCGACTCCGCCGCGCGGCCGTTGACGAGGATGTGGCCAGATTTCAGCCAGGCCTGCAGGCGGTTGCGCGAGTACTGCGGGAACACTTTAGCGAGCGCCTGGTCCAACCGCAGGCCGCCCAAGTCGCGCGGGACCTGCGCCGTGATTGCGGCGACGAACGCGTCTTCCCAGTCGGCCTCGTCTTCCGGAGCAGTATAATTTTCGGCCATGAAACGCAGTGTACTAGCCGCCCGCGGCCTGCTCCTCGCGCTCTGTCTCCCCCTCGTGCTCGGCCTGGGCGCCTGCAGCTGGCTGCCCAAAGACAAGGACGAAACCACCGGCTGGTCTGCGCAGCGCCTGTACGGCGAGGCCAAGGACGCGATGGCGGCCAAGAACTACGAGCGCGCGATCAAGATGCTGGAGCGGCTCGAGGCGCGTTATCCCTATGGGCGCTTCGCGCAGCAGGCGCAGCTGGAGGTGGCGTACGCGCACTGGAAAGCGGACGATCGCGCCTCGGCGCTGGCCGCGGCGGACCGCTTCATCAACATGTATCCGAGCCATGCCAGCGTCGACTACGCCTACTACCTGAAGGGCCTGGTCACCTTCAACGAAAACCAGGGCCTGCTCAGCATCCTGGATACCCCGGACATGACTGAGCGCGACCCCAAGGGCACGCGCGATTCCTTCGCTGCCTTCAAGGAAGTGGTGAACCGCTTCCCCGATTCCAAGTACCGCGATGACGCCGCGGCGCGGATGCGTTACCTAGTCAATGCGCTGGCGCAGCACGAGGTGCACGTGGCGCGCTACTACATGAAGCGCGGTGCCTACGTCGCCGCGGCGAACCGCGCGCAGCATGCGGTGCAGAACTACCCGCAGGCGCCCGCGGTCGAGGAAGCGGTGTTCATCCTGGTCAAGGCCTACGACGCGCTCAACATGGCAGATTTGCGCGACGCCGCGGACCGCGTCATGCGCAAGAACTTCCCCCAGAGCAAGTACCTCGCCGGCTACAAGCCCAGCGCCCCTTGGTGGAAGCTCTGGGACCCGAACTGGTGACCCAAAATCAGGGACGGACCACGATTTCCGTCTCCCGGCGGATCGGGAATCGTGATCCGTCCCTGATTTTTACTTAAGCTGGATGTTTTCGTCTGCGATGTAGGCGCGGATCACGCTTTCCATGTCCGGATCGTGCTTGAAGCCCAGCTCCAGCGCGCGCGGGGTGCGGAAATTCACGGGCCAGGTCTTCACGATCGCCTGGATGCGCGCATCGGCCTTGTAGACCACGCGCTTGGCCACCTCGTCGCCCGCCACCTTGCGCAGCGCCTCGATCATCTGCGCCACCGTCGCGGTGATCCCTGAAAGGTTGAGCCAGCGCTGGGTGCCCCAGGCCTCCGGCGGCAGTTCCCAGGCGTGGATGAAAGCCTCCACCACGCGCCCTGGCGACAGCAGCCAGACGCCGGTCTCCGGCCCCACAGGGCACTCCGACACCACGCCATTTAGCGGTTCACGGATGATGCCGCTGGCGAAGGACGAGGCCGCGGCATTGGGCTTGCCAGCGCGCACGACCACCGTGGGCAGCCTGAGCGAGCGCCCGTCGATGAAGCCTTTGCGCGAGTAATCCGACACCAGGTACTCGCCGATCACCTTCTGCGCGCCGTAGGAGGTTTGCGGATTGGCAATAGTGGAATCGTCCAGCACCGGCGACAGCTCGCCGCCGAACGCGGCCACCGAGCTGGTATAGACGAGGCGCGGCGCCGGGGCACCATCCTTGCGGCATTTGCGCATTTGCGCGAGTAGCAGCTCCATGCCCTTGTAGTTCACGCGCATGCCGAGGTCGAAGTCCGCTTCCGCGGCCCCGCTCACCACCGCTGCGAGATGGAACACCGCCTCGGTGTCCGGCGTGCACACCCTCGCGATCGTCACCGCGTCCGAGACGTCCCCGATGACCGCCTTCAAGCGCGGCTCCTGCGCCACGGCTGGCGGAAAGGCGCCATCCAGCAACGTGATCGAGGCCACCGGCCGGCCGCCCAGCGTGCCGCGCGCGAGCAGCGTCTTCGCCAGCCGGAAACCGAGGAAACCGCCACCACCTGTAATGAGTATGTTCATTTTTCTATTCTAGCGAAGAACGCCTCGACGTCGGCCAGCTCCCGGGTCTGCTTCATGGCCGGGAGGCTGGCGCGGATGCCGCGCCCGTAGGGCTTCGAGTACAAGCGCGGGTCGCACAGCACCAGCACGCCGCGGTCGTTCTCGTCGCGGATCAGGCGCCCGGCGCCCTGCTTCAGCTGCAGCGTCGCCTGCGGCAGCTGGAATTCCATGAACGGGTTGCCGCCGCTCGCGCGCAGCGCCTCGATGCGCGCCGCGAGTACCGGGTCCTCCGGCGGAGCGAACGGCAGCTTGTCGATCAGCACCACCGACAGCGCCTCCCCCCGGACGTCCACGCCCTCCCAGAACGAGGCCGCGCCCAGCAGCACCGCGTTGCCGAGCGTGCGAAAGCGGTCGAGCAGTTCGCTGCGCGATCCGGTGCCTTGCACCAGCAACGGGTAGTCGACTTTGTCCTTCAGCAGCTCGTGCGCACGGCGCAGCGCGCGCAGCGTGGTGAACAGGAGGAACGCGCGCCCGCCGCTCGCGCGCAGCACCGGCAGCGCGGCCTCGATGACCGCGGGCGTGAACGCCGGATCGTTGGGATCGGCGGGCAGGTTGCGCGGCGTGTAGAGCACGGACTGGCGCTCGAAGTCGAACGGGCTCGGCCAGCTGCGCGAAGCCGCCTCCTCGATGCCCAGCTCGCGCTTGAAATGGGTGAAGTCCTCGCCTACGGCGAGCGTGGCCGACGTGAAGATCCAGGCGCGCGGATGGTCCAGCATCTGCTTGCGAAACTGGGCTGAGGGCGACAGGGGCGTCACGTGCAGCTGGAGCGAACTGCCGAACACTTCCACCCAGCGCACGTCCTCCTTGCCTTCCGCCTCGCGAATGCGGGTGAGCGTGACCCCGCTTTCCGCGGCCCGCCGCAGGCAGGCGGCGAGGCCTTCGGACCGTTCAGCCTGGTCGGCCAGCGCGACTTCCAGCGCGTGCAGCCGTTCGGCGACTGCGTCCACCGCAGTGGCAAATCCCTTTCGCGCCATGGCCTGGCTCCAGGCGACGCGCACGCCCTCCCCTCCGAACACGAGGCGCAGGTCGCGCGCGGCTTTCTCCAGCCGCGCGGCGAGGGCGTCGAACTCCGGCGAAGCGCCGCCCGCCGCGCGCAGTTCCAGTCGCGCGTCGCGCGACAGCTCCACCAGCTGCGCGCTCGCCACGGTGTCGCCAAAAAAGAGGCGCGCGGTTTCCGCCAGCTGGTGCGCCTCGTCGAAGATCACGGTGTTGCAGGCGGGCAGCAGCTCGGCCACGCCCTCGTCCCGCAGCAGCACGTCGGCGAAGAACAAGTGATGGTTGATCACCACCACGTCTGCGGCCTGCGCGTCCTTGCGCGCGCGCATGACGAAGCAGTCCTTGTATTTCGGGCACTCCTGCCCGAGGCAGTTTTCTCGCGTCGAGGTGGCGTGCTGCCAGACCGGAGCATCCTCGGGCACTTCCGCGAGGTCGGCGCGGTCGCCCGAGAGGGTGGTGCGCGCGAAGGCTTCGATCTGGCGCAGGCGTGCCGCGTCCTCGCGCGAGGTCAAGCGCGCCTCCTCGCCCGCGCGCTCGAGGCGATGCAGGCAGACGTAGTTGGCTCGGCCTTTGAGAAGCGCAGTGCTGGTACCGAAAGCCAGTGCCTCGCGCACCGCGGGCAAATCGCGCCTGTGCAACTGGTCCTGCAGCGTCTTGGTGCCCGTGGAAACGATGACCTTGCCGCCCGCGAGCAGCGCCGGCACAAGGTAGGCGAAGGTCTTGCCGGTACCGGTGCCCGCCTCCACCGCGAGCATGCCGGTGGACTGGATCGCCTCCAGGATCGCCTGCGCCATCTCCAGTTGCTGGGGACGGGGGCGGTAGCCGGGCACCTGCGCCGCCAGCGAACCGCCGTCGGCAAAGATCTTCTGCAGCGAGGTCAGTTCCGCAGCTCCTCGACATTGACCCAGGTGCTGCTCGTGCCGGAAGCACGCGATTCCCCCGAGGACAGGATGCCGCTGCCCGATCGCGCGCTGCTGGAGCTTGCCCCGCCCACGTCGATCCATTCTCCGAGCCGGTCGCTCACCGTGGTGGCGACACGCTGCGACTCGATGGCGCCCGGCGCGCCGCCGGAGACGAAGCCTTCTCGCTGTGGCGCGATCTCCAGGTGCACGGTGTCGCCCGAGAGGCGCGGCACCACCTCGAACCCGGTGGAGGCCTGCTGGATCACCGTCGTGGTCTCGCGCACCACGCGACCGTCGGGCGAGCGGAACACCTGCCTCTGCTGCAGCAGCCGCGATTCCTCGAAGCCGATCATGGCGTGGCCGCCTTCCAGCACCTGCACGCGCTGGTCGATGCGTTGGTCGCTGGCGGAGCGCGAATCGGCGATGCGCCGCATCTCCTCAGCGGTGGCGCCCTGGCGCACCGAAATCACCAGCCGCCGCGGCGGCCGGTCGATGGAATCGAGTACCGCGCGCATCTCGGCAAGATTCTTCGGGCTGGTGCGCACGATAAGCTGGTAGCCCTGCCCGGTGAGGACGCCGCTGGGCTCCAGCAACGGCCGCAGGATCGGAATCACCTGTTCGGCGCTGCGGCTGCGCAGCTGCAGGATTTGCAGGTCGCCCTGCGCCCGGGCCAGTCCGCAGGCCAGCAGCAGTCCCAACAGCCAATAACGTAAGTGGTTGCTTTCCATCCAGAGCTTGTCTAAATTGCCTGAAGTATGGTCCGTAATTTACTGTATTTATTAATTTTTGCGGCTACTGTTTCCGGCTGCGGGAGCCTTCCCGCGCATGCGCCGGCGCGTGAACCCGTAGCCGCGCCAGCCCCTGCGCCCATACCCGAACCCCGGCCCTTTGCAGTGCGCACCGAAGCACTGCTTCAGGTCCTGCTCGCGCTCGGGATCGACTACCGTCCGGGCGGGAATTCCCCGACGACTGGGTTCGACTGCAGCGGGCTCGTTGCCCATGTGTTCCGCGAAGCTTACGGTATCCGCCTGCCGCACAGCGCCCGCGCCCAGAGCGAAGCCGGCGCACCGGTGCCGCAGGACAAGCTGCAGGCGGGCGACCTGGTGTTCTACAACACGCTGAAGCGCCCGTTCTCCCACGTCGGCATCTACATTGGCGACGGCAAATTTGTGCACGCGCCGAGATTGGGCGCGCAAGTGCGGGTGGAGTCCGTTCGCGCCTCCTACTGGCGCCAGCGCTTCAATGGGGCGCGGCGCATCGAGCCCGGCGCCTGATCCAACTGAAAGCGGTTCTCATTTGCATTTTATTGAGAACTGTTATCATTATTTTTTCCGTTCCACAGAGGGAAGAATGCAAGCCTTTGTTATAATTAAGGTAATTGTCATCTCTACCCTGCTGGCGACCGTTGCCGGGACGGCTGCCGCCCAAGACAAGGTCCTGAACCTGTACTCCTCGCGCCACTACCAGACCGACGAGGCGCTCTACTCGGGATTCACCAAGGCCACCGGCATCCGGATCAATCGCATTGAGGCGGGCGAGGACGCCCTGATCGAGCGCATTCGCAACGAGGGCGCGCGCAGCCCCGCGGACGTACTGGTTACGGTGGATGCTGGCCGCCTCTGGCGCGCCGAGCAACTGGGCTTCTTCCAGCCGGTGAAATCCGCATTGCTGGAGCAGCGCATCGCGGCGAGTTTCCGCGAGCCCAGCGGGCTCTGGTTCGGCTTCTCGCTGCGCGCGCGCCTCATCGCCTACAACAAGGCGAAGGTGAAGCCCGGGGAGTTCGCCACCTATGAGTCGCTCGCCGAGCCGAAATGGAAGGGCCGCGTCTGCATGCGTTCCTCGAGCAACATCTACAACCTGTCGCTGATGGGCGCGCTGGTAGAGCACCTGGGCGAGGCGAAGGCCGAAGCCTGGGCAAAAGGCGTGAAGGAAAACCTCGCGCGCGATCCCAGGGGCGGCGACACCGACCAGTTGAAGAGCGTGGCCTCCGGCGAGTGCGACCTCACCATTTCCAACCAGTACTACTACGCGCGCCTCGGGCGCTCGGGCAAGCCGGAGGACCGGGCGGTGTTCGAGAAGCTGGGCGTGGTCTTCCCGAACCAGGCGCGCTTCGGCACGCACGTCAACATATCAGGCGCCGGCGTGATGAAGCATTCGCCCAATCGCGAAGCGGCGGTGAAATTCCTGGAGTACCTCGCGAGCGACGTGGCGCAGCGCTACTTCGCCGAGGGCAACAACGAGTGGCCGGCGGTGGCCGGGCTGAAGACCGCGAACCCGGTGCTCAGCGCCCTGGGGGAATTCAAGCGCGACGCGCTCAACGTCGCGGTGCTGGGCCGCAACCAGCCCGGCGCGCAGAAGATCTACGACCGCGTGGCGTGGAAGTAGGGTCCCGCTACTCAGGCCCGGTTCCGCTCATATAGCGTCGCGTAACGATCAGCAACGGCACCAGGCCGATCAACACGATCACCAGTGACGGTGCCGCGGCCTCGCCTAGGCGCTCGTCCTTGGCGAGGTTGTAGGCCTCGATCGCCAGGGTGTCGAAATTGAAGGGCCGCAGCGCGAACGTCGCCGGCAGTTCCTTCATCACGTCCACGAACAACAGCAACGCCGCGCTCGCCAGGCTCGAGGCGAGCAGCGGCGCGTGCACGCGTGCGAGCGCCTTCGCCGGGCTAGCGCCCAGGCTGCGCGCGGCATCATCCATGCGCGGGGTGATCTTGGCGAGGCCCGCCTCGACCGCCTGAAGCGCCACCGCGAGGAAGCGCACGAGATACGCGTACACCAGTGCGAGGATCGTGCCGGTGAGCAGCAGCCCGGGCGTCACGCCCATCGCCGCCTCGATGCCGTCCGCGATCCAGTTGTCCAGGCGTCCCAGCGGCACCAGCACGCCGACCGCGATCACCGCGCCGGGAATGGCATAGCCCAGCGATGCTGCGCGATTGGCGAGCGCGACGGTACCGGCAACGGGCCCGCGCGCAAGCCTCGCGGCATAGGCCATCGCGGTCGCGAGCGCCACGCTCAGCACCGCGGCGATCCCGGCCAGCGTGAAGCTGTTGCCGACCAGCGCCCACAAGCGTGCGCTGGATACCGGTTCGCCCCAGGCGAGATTCGCGAGGAGCACGGCCGGCAGCACGAAACCGAGCAGCACCGGCACCGCGCAGGCCGTGAACGCAAACCAGGCCGAAGCGCCGGTCAGGCGCTGCAGGGGCGAGCGCTTGCGTGTCGCGCTCGCGTACGCAGCGCGGCCGCGGCTCGCGCGTTCGATCGCGATCAGCGCGGCGACGAACACGAGCAGGCAGGCCGAGAGCTGCGCCGCCGCAGCGACGTCGCCCATGGACATCCAGACCTTGAAAATGCCGGTGGTGAACACTTCCAGGCCGAAGTAGGACACGGTGCCGAAATCGGCCAGCGTCTCCATCAGCGCAAGCGTGGTGCCGGCAGCCACCGCCGGCCGCGCGATCGGCAGGGCCACGCGGCGGAATCCGCCCCAGGCGCCCAGCCCCGCGAGCCTTGCCGCCTCAAGCGCGCTGCGCGACACATCCACGAACGCCGTGCGCGCCAACAGGTACACATAGGGATAGAGCGCAAGCGCCAGCAAAACAACGGCACCGGGCAGCGAGCGAACGTCCGGGAACCAGTACTCGCGCGCCTGCCAGCCGGTGGCGGCACGCAACGCGCTTTGCACCGGCCCGGCGAACTGCAGCCAGTCAGTGTATGCGTAGGCCATGACGTAGGCCGGCATCGCCAGCGGCAGCACCAGCGCCCACTCAAGCACGCGCCGGCCAGGGAAGCTGTACGCTGTGACCAGCCATGCGGTGAGTACGCCCATGGAGACGACGCCGGCAGCGACGCCCCCCGTGAGCAGCGCCGTATTGAGGACATACGTGCCGAGCACGGTGCGGGCGAGGTGCATCCACGTCTCGCTGGCCGGCCCGAACACGCTCGCCAGCACCGCGAGGATGGGGAGCAGGATCAGCGCGGCGGCGCCGAAGGAAACCACCCCCAGAAATCTAACCCTATGAAAATAAAGCACTCCTTATTCTAACAAGAATTATTCTTGATAGAATGCGCGACATGGAGCCGCTACTCCGGGTGGAGGAGCTCAGCCACGCATATGACGGGCAACCGTCGGTTCGTGGGCTTTCGTTCTCGCTCGCGCGAGGCGCCATCGCTTGCCTGCTGGGGCCCAGCGGCTGCGGCAAGACCACGGCCCTGCGCTGCATCGCCGGCTTCGAGCAACCGTCGGCCGGCCGCATCCTGTTGAACGGCGTAGTGGTGTCCTCTCCCGAGCAGAGCCTCGCGCCGGAGAAGCGGCGTATCGGCATGGTGTTCCAGGAACACGCGCTGTTCCCGCACCTGACCGCCGCCGGCAATATCGCCTTCGCGCTGCTGCGCGCCGAAGCCGCGCCACGCGTGCGCGAACTGGCCGAGCTCACCGGCCTGGGCGATGCGCTCGACAAGTATCCGCACGAACTCTCCGGTGGCCAGCAGCAGCGCGAGGCGCTGGCGCGCGCGCTCGCGCCTCGCCCCGAACTCCTGCTGCTCGATGAGCCCTTCGCCAGTCTGGACACTGGGTTGCGCGAGCGCCTGTCGCACGAGTTGCGCGGCATGATCAAAAGTTCCGGTGCCACCGCGGTGCTGGTGACGCACGACCAGCAGGAAGCCTTCGCTATGGCCGACGAGATCGGCGTGCTGAACCAGGGGCGCCTCGAGCAATGGGACAGCGCCTACAACCTCTACCACCGGCCAGCCAACCGCTTTGTCGCCGACTTCGTCGGTCAGGGCGTGTTCCTGCCGGCCACCGTGCTCAACTCACGACAGGTGCAATTCGAGCTGGGCGTGCTGGATGGCGCGATCCCGCACGGCTGCGGGGTCGGGTGCACGGTCTGCGGCAAGGGCTGCAGGGCGGAAGTGCTCCTGCGCCCGGACGACGTGATCCACGACGACGCCGCGCCGACGCAGGCCGAGGTGCTGCACAAGGCCTTCCGCGGCGCCGAGATCCTCTACACATTGAAGCTCGCCAGCGGCCGCAAGGTGCTGGCGCTGGTGCCTAGCCACCACAACCACGCCATCGGGGAGCGCATCGGCATCCGGCTGGATGTGGACCACGTGGTGGCCTTCGAGCCGGAGGGGGTCGATTGATGTAACCGATCAGTTACATTTTCCGGCCTGCAGCGCCCCGCCTGCCCCTCAGCCGTCCTTCAGGTCAAACACCACCGGCACGTCCAGAGTGAACTCCCGCCCGCGCAGGCCTGCGGGCAGCGGCGTCTTCGGCTGCGCGCTGCGCAGCATGTCGAGCGCGTGCTGGTCGAGCAGCACATAGCCGGTTCCCGATTTCACCGCCAGCGACGCGATGGCGCCCCCGGCGCCAACAGTGAGACGCAGCTCGACGCGGCCCTGCCAGTTGTTCTCCTGCGCGATGCGCGGATAGGTCTTCAACGTGCTCGCCACCTGCATCAGCGAGATGCGGTATTGCGCGACGGTGCCGGCCTCGTCGAGGGCGGGCGCCGGAGCGGATGCCGTCACCGCCAGACGCGGCACGGTTATCACCGGCGCCGCATCAATGGCGCGCGAGGTCCCGGGCTGGGTTGGCGCCGGCGCGGCGATCACCGGTTCCGTTCTTGGCGATTCAACTGCTGCTGGCGCCGGAGCGGGCGCAGGCTTGGCGGGCGCAGGCACCACGCGCGGGGCGGACTTCATGGGGGCCAGTGCAGGTTCGACTTTGCGCGTTTCCGGCTGCGGCTCCACTTTCGGCGCCGGCGGCAGCTCCACCAGCCGCGCGCTGAGCGGCGCCGGAAACCACGCCTGGTGTTTCGCCTCGATCAGTTCCAGCAGCCCCAGCAGGACCGCTAGGTGCGCGAGCACGGAAAAGACAAGCGCGGTGCGCAGCACGCGGCTGCGCCGCCACGACGCAGCGAAACCGCCGCCTATCCGTTCAGCGCCCGCCACACTTTCTCTGGCGTCAGCGGCATTTCGAGGTCACGCACGCCATGATCGGCCAGCGCATCGAGCACCGCGCTCACGGTGGCGGGCGTGGCGCCGAGGGTGCCCAGCTCACCCACCCCCTTGACCCCGAGCAGGTTGGTTTTGCAGGGCACGCTCTCGTCGAACTCAGCGCGTATCGGTGGAAACTGGTCGGCGCGCGGCACGCAGTAATCCATCAGCGAACCGGTGACCAGCTGACCGCTGTCGGCGTCGTACACCACCTGCTCCCACAGCGCCTGGCCCGCTCCCTGCGCAACACCGCCGTGTACCTGCCCCTCGACGATGCTGCGATTGATGATGCGGCCGATATCGTCGCAACTGGTGATCTTCGCCAGCTCCACCACGCCGGTCTCCGGATCGACCTCGACCTCGATCGCCTGCGCGCCATTGGGCCACGACGGCGCCGAGGGCGTCTGCGTGGCGGAGACGCGAATGATTCTCTGCGCCTGCTTCCCCGCGAGGTCCGCCAGGCCAATGCTGCGGTCGGTGCCGGCGATGGAGAATTTCCCGTCGCGGTACTCGATATCGCGCGGCGCCGCCTCCAGTTGCTCTGCGGCGAGCTCCTTGCCGCGCGCCACCACGTTGTGCCCGGCGGCGACCACCGCCGAGCCGCCGACGAAGGCCGAGCGCGAGCCCACGCTGCCCAGGCCGTTGGCGCGGTCGGTGTCGCCCTGCACGATGTGGATCTTGTCCGCGGCGATGCCCAGCACCTCGGTGACCAGCTGCGTGTAGGTGGTCTCCAGGCCCTGCCCAATCGCCATAGTGCCGGAGAACACCGTGACGGTGCCGTCCGCAGCGACCTCGATGTCCACGGTTTCCGTGGGCAGCGCACCCGTCCACTCCAGGTACGAAGCGAGGCCGCGACCACGCAGCCGGCCGCGCTTCGCCGATTCGGTCCTGCGCGCCGCGTAGCCGTCCCAGTCAGCGGCCGCCATCACACCGTCCAGCATGCGTGCGAACTCTCCCGCGTCGTAGACGTCGCCCAGGTGCGTGCGCGCCGGAAACGCATCCGGCGGGATGAAGTTCCGCCGCCGGATATCGGCCGGATCCAGCTTGAGCTCGCGCGCGGCCTTGTCCATCAGCCGTTCCATGAGGAAGTTCGCTTCCGGACGTCCCGCTCCACGGTACGCGCCAGTCGCCATGGTGTTGGTGAGTACGCCGCGAATCCAGTAGTCCACCGCTGGAACGCGATAAACCGAGGTCACGACCTTCGCTACCAGCACCAGCGGAATGATCGCGGTGGAACCCACCGGCACGCTACCAAAGTTGCCCAGCGTCTCCATCTTCAGCGCGAGGATACGGCCCTCGGCATCGAGCGCGAGCTTCGCCTTGAAATGCTGGTCGCGGCCCATGTGCGCGGCGAGGAATTCCTCGCTGCGGTCGGCGCGCCACTTCACCGGGCGCGCGAGCTTGCGCGCGGCGTAGCAGGCGAGCGCGTCTTCGGGGTAGAGGCCGGTCTTCATGCCGAAGCCGCCGCCCAGGTCGCCGACGCGGACGCGGAACTGCTCGGGCTTCGCCTTGAACGCGGCGGCAAGGCCGTCGCGGGTGCCAGTGGGCTGCTGCGTCTGGGTGATAAGCGTCCAGCGCCCGTCCTTGAACTCCGCCAGGGCACAGCGCGGCTCGAGGGGCATTGCCGCCACGCGCTGGTTGACGATTGCGATCTCGACCACGTGCGCCGCCTTCGCCAGCGCCTCGGCGACGGCCTTGGCATCGCCGTAGCGGATCTCGGCCGAGATGTTGTCCGGCGCGGCAGGCCAGAGCAGCGGCGCGCCGGGCGCCATCGCCTGCGCCGGGGACATCACGCTAGCCAGTTCCTCAAACTCCACCATCACCCGTTCTGCGGCATCCTGGGCCTGCACGCGCGTTTCCGCGACCACCGCGACCACCGGGATGCCGGCGTAAAACGCGGTGCCCTCGGCGAGCAGCGTGCGCGCCGGCGCCGCCATCGGCGAGCCGTCCGCGCGCTTGAACAGGGGCGGGAACGGGATTGGGCCGATGCCGTCGGCAGCGAGATCGGCGGCCGTGTAGACCGCCAGCACCCCGGGAGCCTTGCACGCCTCGGCGGCGTCGATAGAGGCGATGCGCGCATGCGCGTGCGGCGAGCGCAGCAGCACCATCCAGGCCTGTCCCGGGAGGTCGACGTCGTCGCTGTAGCGGCCCTTACCAAGCAGCAGACGCTCGTCCTCCAGGCGCTTCTGGGTACGCGAGGCGCCAAAGCGCGCCGAGGCCGGGTCGAACTGGGTGGCGGGGGGAGCAAAGGCCGGGCTGCTGCTCATTCCAAGGGCTTCCTTTTCCACGGGTTCCAAACGGGGGTCGCGCAGTCTAATGCATCACGCCAGCGAACGTCATCCCTGGAGTTTCACGTCCATGCTTTAATTTGGTCCAGCACCGCCCCAGAATCGGCGCCATGAGATCCCCCAAACGCAACCCGCCGGCTGAGTTCGTCCTCGCCGGCTACCGCCTGATCGATGCGTGCAGGCGCGCCACGTCTTAAGGTTCATCGCCCGTAGCGACGCGAAGCGCTCCTAGTGCTTGGGCGGCAGTCGCTCCTGGGCGCACAGCCAGAGGTAGCGCGATCGGGCGAGTGTCTCATCGCCTCGGGCCCGGTACTCGCGATGCTCGCGCGTGCGCACATCGTCCACGGCCTCGTTCATGTAACTCATGATTTGATAGTGGTCGAAGACGATCTTGTGGCGCGCCTCGGGCACGTGCCGAAGCGCGGAAGAGATGTAGGGCGGCCACATGGCCATGGCGATCGCCTGAATGCCCTGAAGCTCTGCGGCAGAGAAACTCAGGAAATAGCCATCGAGGCTCTCCATGCGGCGTGCCCCGGCAACATATTCGACGGTGGAGGTATCTAGGTCGCAAACCAGGGTGTTGTAGCGGGCCCACTTGGAGATCGCTTTCTTGTCTACACCGAGACGCGCGGGAACGCGCTTTTCCTTGGCTCGTAGCCCCCGTACGACTGCATGCTCGATCGGTTGCCAGGCCACATCCCAACTGATTCTCAAGATCCGGGTCGCACCGCGCACCGTGGCTTCATGCAACACATCAATCGCCTGGCGCTCAAAGAGTGCGTGAAGCGCGAGCGCGCTTCGGCCCACGGCAGCTTTACCTGCCGAGTGCCGTGCGTGGGGCACCTGATGCGAGGCGGGCGGGCGTGCAGGAAAGTCTTGAACTGGCAACTGTCCAGATCCCTCCACTCTCGCTCCTCCGAATGATCCTAGACCGGCAGCAGGGTCGCGCACTCCGGGCAGGGCCAGCGCACCCCGGGGGCCTGCGCCGCCCAAATGTCGACCCGCTCGCCTTCCACCGACAACTCAGCGCGACCCACTGTCTAGGTCGCAACCAGACCCAGAAGCTGCTGATACAGCTCGACATCCCGCATGGCCTCGACCCTCCTTGAAGGCCATTTCCACACCATCTCAGAGCATCGACCCACGGAAAACCCAGATGAACCGAAATTCCTATACGCCGCCGTAGCCTTGTAGCATCCCGCCATGACTGCGCCCTCGCCGCCGGCACGCGTCGCCGCCCTCACCCCGTTCAGCGTCCGCAGCTTCCGCTTCCAGTGGCCGGCCGATCTCGCCACGTCCTGGGCGTTCGAGATGGAGGCGCTGATCCTCGGCTGGTACATCCTGGTCACCACAGGCTCGGTGCAGCTGCTGGTGGTCGTCGGCGCGCTGGCCTGGCTGGGGTCGCTGTTTTCGCCGTTCTTCGGCGTCGTGGGGGACCGCATCGGGGTGCGCACCTTGCTATGCCTCACGCGCTGCGCCTACGCGCTGCTTGCGGCCGTATTGGCGGTGTTGACGCTGACCGATCTCCTCGCGCCCTGGCACGTGCTTCTGATCGTGGGGATCGCGGGCCTGATGAAACCCTCAGACATGGCCATGCGGCACGTCCTGGTCGGCCAGACCATGCGCCCCGAGGCACTGATGGGGGCGCTCGCGATCTCGCGCACCACTTCCGACACCGCTCGTCTCGCGGGTGCGATCGCCGGCACCGGCGGCGTCGCCCTGCTCGGCATGGGACAGGCCTACATCGCGGTCGCTGCGATCTACGTCGGCGCATTCCTGCTGTCGCTCGGCGTCGCAGGCGCGCCGGTGCGCGCGGCGGGGGAGCAGATGGAGAAGGTATTCGAGGGGCTCAAGCAGAGCGTGCATTACGTCTGGGGGAAGGCCGACCTGATGGGCGCCTTCAGCATGGCGTTCCTGGTGAACCTGCTCGCCTACCCGTTTTTCCTCGGCTTGCTACCGTTTGTCGCTCGGGACGTCTACGGCATGGGCCAATCGGGCCTGGGCTATCTCGCCGGAGCATTCGCCGCAGGCGCGCTGGCCGGCTCGGTCGTGGTGAGCGCCAATCGCGTGCCGCTGCGGGCAGCGCGGGTCATGCTGGTGAGCGGCGCCTTGTGGTTCGTGTTCATCGTCCTGTTCGGGCAGGTCCCGCTTGTCGGCGTCGGCCTGGCGCTGCTGTTCTTTACCGGGTTCGTGCAAAGTTTCTGCCTCACGCCGCTCGCCGCCGTCATGCTGCGCGCCTCGAGCGAGGAGATGCGCGGGCGCGTGATGGGCATCCGCATGCTCGCCATCTGGGGACTGCCGCTCGGGCTGCTCGCGGCGGGTCCGGTCATCGCGAACCTCGGCTTCTCAGCCACCACGCTACTCTATGCCAGCCTCGGCCTGGCGGCGACGATCGCGATCGGCTACCGTTGGCGCCGCGCACTCTGGCGGCGCTCGGCTGCCGCCAATGCGATCGACTGAACAGCGCTACAAACGAGAAGGGCCTCCAGCAGGCCTCAATACGCTACCTCGAACTGCGGCGCGATGCCGCCGCTTTCCTGGATCTACATGCCGCCGAAGGCAAGAACGGCTCTGCAACGGCGCTGAGGGTTGCGCACGGCCCAAGCTTGGGCGCCTGGAGTCCTACGAGAAGTTCGCCGAAATGGTCGAGCGTCATTGGGATGGGATCGCCGTCTACTGCAAGCCCGAGAACAAGGTCTCGCTCAGCTTCGTCGAAGGACTCAACAACAAGATCCGCGTCATCCAACGCCGTGCATACGGACTGCGCGACTAGGAATACCTAAGGCTCAAGATCCTCACATGCATGCTGCCAGCACCCTAAAATGCCTCGAAATCACTCACACGACTTTCTGAAGAGCCAGAACATCAAAGGTCAAAACGATCTGCGTTCATGACCTTAATCCAAACCGCCACGAAATCATTAACGAACTTCTCGTGGTTGTCATCTTGGGCGTACACCTCGGCATAGGCGCGCAAGATGGAGTTAGAGCCAAACACCAGATCCACGCGGGTGGCTGTCCACTTCGTCGTACCGCTGGCTCGGTCCACGATGTCGTAGCTGTTACTGCCAGTAGGCTTCCAACTGTACGACATGTCGGTCGAGTTGACGAAGAAGTCATTGGTGAGTGCGCCGGGGCGGTCGGTGAACACGCCGTGCTTCGTG
>SXGR01054293.1_pt1 | contig 20644 bp, 19 predicted proteins | sample 3174711 | NCBI WGS metagenome assembly SXGR01 (sample SAMN11356860, study PRJNA531348) | freshwater metagenome | isolation source: freshwater sample F1-60 | place: China: Fuxian Lake, Yuxi | collected 2017-12-25 | reverse complement strand
TGGAAGTGATTGCGGGTGAAGACTGGCGTGATCCGCAATGGGTGCGCGGCCCCATCACGACGGCGCGCTACACGCAAGCGGCGGACGACGGCGTGGCCGGGCTGCGGGTGGGCGTGCTCGAAGAAAGCATCAGCGGTGTGGAGTGTGACTCCGCGGTGGAGCAGGGCGTCGAAACGGTGGCGGCCGTGCTGGCCGGGGCGGGCGCGGTGGTGCAGCGCGTCTCGCTGCCCATCTGGCGCATTGGGTTCGCGGTCTTTCAGCCGATGGTGGCGCATTTGATCGCCAACATGCTGCGTTCGGAAGGCGAGGGCTATGGGCACCTGGGCGCGATCGACGTCAACCGCATGCAGGCCTTTGCGGCGGCGCGGCGCGTGCACTCGCGCGACTTGAATCCGTACGTCAAGTGTTGGATGATCGCCGACAAATATTTACACGAGCGCTATCTCAACATCACCTACGGCAAATTGCAGAACCTACGCCTGGAAATTCGCCGGCAGATCGGGGCCATGTTCGCTGACTATGACCTGGTGCTGACGCCGACGACGCCGAATGTCGCGCCGAAGCTGTTTGCGGAACCGCCGACCCTGGACGAATTGCTGGGCCACTCGGCGGCTTCAATTGCCTACAATACCGCGCCGCTGAACCTGTCTGGCAATCCGGCGTTGTCGGTGCCCAGCGGCGCCGACAACGCCGGATTGCCGACCGGCGTGCAGATCATCGCCAAGCATTTCGACGAGTACACCGCCTTTCGCGCGGCGTTTGCGCTGGAGCAGAAGTTCGGTCCTTTCGTTTAACCGGCATGGTTGGTCGTCTGTTACAGGCGGTTCCGACCCCCGTCCTGGTGCTGGACCTGGATGCGCTCGATCACAACCTGGCGACGATGGCCGGGCTGTTCCGCGCTGGCCCGTGCGCGCTGCGGCCCCACTTCAAAAGCCATAAGTGCCTAACCATCGCGCACCGCCAGCTCCAGTTAGGCGCCCGAGGCATCACCTGCGCCAAGCTGGGCGAGGCCGAGGTGTTGGTGCGCGGCGGCATCCCCGATGTTTTGATTGCCAATCAAGTGGTAGCGACTGAAAAGCTGCCCGGCCTCGCTAGCCTGGCGCGTGAGGCGTGGCTGACCGTGGCCGTGGACGACCCGCAGAACTGCACCGCTCTCGCCGCCGCTGCGCGCCAGGCGGGCAGCACCCTGGGTCTCTACATCGAAGTGGACGTGGGCCTGCACCGGTGCGGGGTGCGCAGCGCGCCCGAAGCCGTGGCGCTGGCGCAGCACATCGCGACGCTGGCGCATGTGGAGTTACGGGGATTGCTTGCCTACGAAGGGTCGCTCGGCGGGCTATCACCCGAGCAAAAGGCCCGCAGGGTGGAAGAGGCCATGGGCATCGCCCTGACCACCAAGCGCGCCATCGAAGCGGTGGGCATCCCCGTGGCGGAGGTGAGTGCCGGCGGCACCGGCACCTGGCACTTGACCGGCCGCTATCCCGGCGTCACCGAATTGCAGCCGGGCGGCTATGTGCACATGGAACAGCGCTATCAAGAGTCTTTCCAGCCTTTTCGGCCGGCCCTCAGCGTGCTGGCGACGATAATCAGTCAGAGCGCTGAGCAAGTTATTCTCGATGTTGGTCTTAAGGCGCTGACCTGCGATCAGGGGTTGCCCCGGCTGATGGATGATCCAACGGTCGAGGTTCTTCTGCACGAGGAGCATGGTTTGGTCCCGCTGAGCCTGGAGCTGGGCAAGGTAGGCATTCGCGATCGCCTGCGTCTGCGGCCAAGCAACGCGTCGACGACTGTGAATCTCTATGACCATTATGTTTGCGTGCGCGGGGAGCGGGTCGAAGCGGTGTGGGAGATTGAGGGGCGCGGGCGGTCGGACTAATTAGTCGAATTGACCATGCCAGGCGACTCTACCCAACGCGTGAACGGGTTTCAGGCGTAAAAACTATGAGCGGGGGCGTGATACGTGCTCGTCCAACTCCCAGCGGCCCAAGTCGCCTTGCAATCGGAAATACATTAAAAACAGCAGCACCAAGCCAATGGCGATTTGCGCCAGACCAAACAGGTCGGGTAGGCGGGGCAGGGAAGAGGCCACCGTCTCGACGCCGCGCAACGCCTCGAAAATTAGTGTGATGATGACGGCGCCGATCAGGCTGCCGGAGGTGGTAGTCATGTGGCCGACGATGAGCATGGTGAGGGCGTTGATGGTCAAGGTCAGATAGAACTGCTGCGGCGAAAATTCTCCCAGGAAGTGCGCGAAGAGCACCCCGGCCACGCCCGCGTACACGCCGCTGAGCAGCGAGGCCACCAGCCGCACGCGTTCCACATTCACACCCACCATCCGAGCAGCCAACTCGTCCTCGCGCGTCGCGCGCAACGTCTGCCCGAGCGGCGAATCGCGGAACAGGCGCGCGAGCACCAGCCCAACGGCGGCCAGCCCTGCTGTCCAGGCCGGTGTGGCACTGAGGGGTACCCCATACAGCGCCCGCCGTCCGCCGGTCACGCCCTCCCACCCACTCAAGACCACATTCACCATGACCAGAAACGCAAAGGTCGCAAGGGCACCGGCCGACCCCGAGAGCCGCGCCAGGGGTACGCCGGTGATGAGGGCAATCACAAAGACGACGCCGGCTCCGATCAGCGGGGCCAGTACAAAATCGAATTTCCCGTTTGCTAGGAAGGCCGGCAAGTCCCTAATGAAGGACTGTTTGATGGCGGGCGGAGTGGTCAATAGAGCGGAGGTGTAGGCTCCGATGGCCATAAAGCCGACATGGCCGTAGGAGATGATGCCCGAGTTGCCGGTTAAGATTTGGAAACTGAGCACCAACAGCACCATCACCAGCAGGTTGCGCCGGATGATGTTGGGCGTGGCCTGGCCAAAGGCCCCAACCCGCAGGCCCACGGCCAGCACCGCCAGCGGCAGCGACCGGACCAGCGCCTGTGCGGGCCAGGGCCAGCGGCCGAGCGTGTCGCGCTAGGCCTTCATGCCACGCCCTCGCGCGCCTGCGCCCACAACCCTTGTGGGCGAAACAGCATCAGGGCGATGACGACGCCAAACACGATGGCATCGCGAAACACGAGCGCGGGCTCAGGCAAGAGGGTGTGCAGCCCGACCACAACAAAGGCCAATAAGAAGCCGCCCAGCACGGCGCCGCGCGGGCTGCCCAGGCCGCCCACAACTGCGGCAATGAAGGCTTTAATCAGCAGCGGAAAGCCCATGGTCGGCTGGACGCCGCCGCTGCGCGCTACTTCGAGCAGCGCCACGATGCCGGCCAGCGCCCCCGACAGCGCGAAGGCTAGCGCCCCACGCGGTCGGCCCTAATGCCCATCAGCTGCACGGCCACGAAGTCGTGGGCAGCGGCGCGGATGGCCATTCCCAGGTCGGTGCGCCGCTGAAAGAACGCCAACTCGGCGAGGCAGGCCAGCGTGACGCCTAGGGTGAGCAAGCGCACCACCGGGATGACGTAGGGGCCGACGAAGAGCACGCTGGAGACCCACTCGGGGGTGGGCACGACCTGGGGGCGCGGCGAGACCGCGATGAGGAACGAGTTTTGCAGCACCGTGCTGACCGCGAACGAGGTGAGCAGCAACGTCACTGGGTTCGCGCCGCGCACCGGGCGAAAGGCCACGCGCTCCAACAGCACTCTGGCCCCGATGACGGCCAACACCGTGCCGGGCACTACGATCAGCCAGGACATTCGGTAGGCCAGCAAGACGTACATGGTGTAGCCGCCAATAGCGATCAGCTCACCGTAGGCGAAGTTGATGAGATTGAGCACCCCGATGACCATGCCCAAGCCCAGCGCCAACAGGCCGTACAACGCGCCCAGACTGAGGGCATTGATGATTTGTTGGACTTCGTGGCTGCCCATAGTTATTCGCCGATGCGCGTGGTCGCCCCGCGCAGCCCGAGATAGGCCTGCTGCAAATTGCCGGTGCGCCGCACCTCGTCCGAGGTGCCGGCCGCCGCGATGTGACCGCTCTGCAGCACGTAGGCGCAATCGGCCAGCGCCAGCGCGCCCGCGATGCTCTGCTCCACCAAGAGCAACGTGACCCCGCTAGTGCGCAGCACCGCCAACATCACGGAGATGCGGTCGACCAACTGCGGCGCGATGCCCCGCGAGGGCTCGTCGAGCAGCAGCAAGCGTGGCCGGCTCATCAGAGCGCGCCCGATGGCCAACATCTGCTGCATTCCGCCCGAGAGCGTGCCGGCCGCCGCGCGGTAGCGTTGCGCGGCCGCACTCAGGCGCAGGTTCTCGGCCACCGTCAGATCCGGGAAGATCCTCTGCCCTTCGGGCACCAGCGCCAGGCCGCCCTTCACGATGGCTTCGGTTCGACGGCCCACGATGTTCTCACCCAGAAAGTGCACCTGGCCGGTAGTGCCGCGCACCAGACCCATCAGGCTGTTGAGCACCGAACACTTGCAAGCGCCGTTGGCGCCCAACAGCGTCATAATTTCGCCGTGCGCGACGCTGAACGACACGTCACGCACGGTCGCAATCCGGCCACAGCTCACGGAGAGATGCTCCACCGCCGGGAGCGGTGCGCTAGGGAGAGGTGCGACGTCAGTCACGGACTCGCTCGGGCGGCTGAACAATCATCCCACTAGGGTGCCGGCACCGCCGCCGGTTGGATCGACTCGACATAGGCGACCTGGCCGTCGCTGACGGTGATGAGCGCCACGTCTTTGACCGGCACGCCCAGCTGGCCTTCGAAGGTCATCAGCCCAGTAGCGCCCTGCACGTCCTTCAGCGAGGCCAGCGTATCGCGCACGGCGGTGGGGTCGGTGCTGCCGGCCGTGATGACGGGGGCTTCAACGGCCGCGATCAGGTCTGCACCCAACGCAGCAAAGACCGACACGGGCGGTGAGCCCTTGATGGTGGCATAGGCCTGGTTGCAGGTCTCCAGGGCGCTAATGGCAGCTGGGAAGCCATGCGTGGTACAGACGGCAAACCTCGAAGCGGAAGCCGGGCACGATAGGTTGGTGGCTGATGCGGGTGCGCATGCGTATGCAGAGCCGATTCCGGAATTAGAGTTTGATCAGACGTTGGGCTGGTAATTCTGCGCTGCAGGAATGGCACGTGCGGCGGAGCGAGGGTAGGCGGGGTCCAGCTGCTGGCAGAGCGCACTGAATGTTCAGGACTGCCAATGCTGGCCTGTACAAGTTGGGTAAATTCCACTTGTTGCACTGATCGTACCTCCCAGAATATCCAACAAAAGTGATCATTGACCATTAAGTAGTGGCGGGCTCGAGGTTAGCGCAGAGTGGTGCTTGACAAGTGCGGGCCCAGCGCTTATGATTATAAAGTGCTTGTTGGCTTGAAATTCCTATCCGTCTGTTGTTCGGCGAAGACGGCGCGTTTGCGCCAGGCCTCAACGCGCGCATCAAACATCAGGGCTCGATCTATATCTTCGTTGCGCGGGGCGGCCAGCCCCCGCGACAATGGCCGCGCCCCAGGTTACTGAACTCAAGTCCGAGGATTAGGTTGAAGCAAAGGGCTGGAAGCTGACCGTCGCACCGGTCTCCAACGTGCAACCCTGTCTCGAGTGTTATGCCTACCGTATTGACAGCGCCGCGGGGTCGGTGTGTTATTCGGGCTACAGCGGCGGGGTCGCGCCGGCGCTGGTTGAGCTTGCGCGCGGCGCCGACGTGCTGATCCACATGAATCACTACTACAGCGGCACCGAGCCCATGAAATCTATCGCGTGGCCTGCGGCAATCACTAAGACGTGGCGCAGGTGGCGCAGGCCGCGGGCGTCAAGACGCTGGTGCTCACGCATTTTCTCGAGCAGATCGATCAGCCCGGCATGCGCGAGCACATTGTGCGGGAAATTGCCAAAACGATTGCAGGGCACATTATCTGGGGCGAGGACCTAATGGAAATTTCGGTCGGTGGTCCCAAAATGTCTGGTATGGCATGATTTGGTTGCCTCCAATGAATCTGTGATGAGCGCCCGCGTGTGAAAAGGTTGCCCCATATCGACGTGATTTACACGCACACGGAGGGCGAGCCGACCTGCATCGTGCACTCCGGTGTGCAGTATCCGCATGGACTCGACATTCTGGGAAAACGGCGCCACCTCGAGCAGAATTACGACTGGCTGCGCCGTGCATTGATGCAGGAGCCGCGCGGGCACCGCGACATGTACGGGGTGTTCCTAACGCCGCCGGCGTCACCGGAGGCCGATGCGGGCATGATCTGGATGGACGCCACGCAGTATTCGCATATGTGCGGCCACGGCACGATCGGCCTGTCGATGGCGATGGTTGCGTGCGGGTTGATGCCGGCCACGGGAAATCTCACGCGCATCCGTTTTGAGACGACTGCCGGCGCGGTGACTGCCGAAGTACAGGGTACGCAGGATGGCGTTGACTGGTGTCGATTCGAAAACGTGCCGGTGTTTGTTGCCGAGCGTAACGTGCCGATCGAACTGCCGGGGTATGGCGCACTGAATGCTGATATTTCCTTTGGCGGAAACTATTTTTCTCAGGTAGACTGGCGCGGCCGCACGCCTCGGATCGGGCCTGAAAACGGGATGTTCTTTTCGGCGCTGGGCCAGCTCGTCATGGCGCAGATCAACGCGAAGGTAAAGCTGCGGCACCCGGTGCAGGCCCATCTCACCGATCTTAACTACATGACTTTCTACCAAGAACCGACATTGCTCGGCGCGCGCTATAAGTGCGTGCACGTATTCAGCGCCGGTCAGCTCGACCGCTCGCCGGGCGGCACCGGCACCTGCGCAATGATGGCGTTGTTCGAGGCGCGCGGCGAATTGGGTTTGCAGCAACCGATTTTGTCTGAAGGACTGCTGGGCAGCGGAACTTTCGAGGGCTGTCTGGTGGGCGAAACCACAATCGGCGGCCGGCGCGCGCTGGTGCCGACAATCAAAGGCCGCGCCAATGTCACCGGCTACGCGAAATGGGTGTTCGATCCGGAGGATCCGGTCGGGGCGGGTTTTCTTGTGTCATGAATTTGATGCACAATTGGTTGCCATGGCGCGGCGTGCTGCTGGTGCTTGCAGGCTTGGTTTGCGGATGCTGCTGCCGTGGCGCAATCCTATCCGGCGAAGCCGATCCGGCGGATCGTGCCATTTCCGCCCGGTGCCGGTGCCGGTGCGGGTGCTGATGCGGATGCAGAGCCAATCCCGGAACTGGAGTTTGATCAGACAGTGGGTTGGTAATTCTGCGCTGTAGTAATGGCACACGCGGCGCAGCGTGAGTAGGCGTGGTGCAGCCGCCGGCAGAGCGCACTGAATGTTTAGGGCTGCCGATGCTGGCCTGTAGAAGTTGTGTTATCTCTGTTTGTTGCGCTGATCGCACCTCTCGTCATCCCATACAAAAGTGATCATTGACCGTAAGGTAATAGCGGGGCGGAAGTTAGTGCAGACTGGTACTTGACAAGTGTGGGGCCAGCGCTTATATTTTATGGGTTCTTGTATGATTGAATTTCCTATCCGTTCTTCGATGGCAGAAATGCATTCGAAGCCAAGATCGGCCGCTTTAAGAATGCAGTAATTCCGGATACCGCGACGACTCGTGACTTTATATCTGAGATTGAGAGTGGAAAGTACGATCATTTAAAGTCCAAGGCGATTGTCACCTACTGCACTGGAGGAATTCGTTGTGAGGTGCTCTCTGCCATCATGAACGAGAGAGGGTTTGATGAGGTTTATCAAATCGAAGGTGGAATTGTTCGCTATGGCGAGAAGTACGGTAATGAGGGCCTCTGGGAAGGATCGCTTTATACCTTTGATGCTCGGATGAGCATCGACTTCGCTCCCAATGCTGCCTTGATTGGAAGATGCGACACCTGCGCCGCCTCGACGAAGGACTTTCATACTTGCATTGATCCTTCATGCCACGAACAACTTCTCCTATGTGCCGATTGCGCCAAAGATCCAATCAAGAGAAGTTGCCCGACACTTCATAGAGCCAACTACTACAGGGAGCTGATTGGATGAGCCTTCATATCGCCGCCAAACCTGGAGAAGTCGCTGAGCGAATCTTGCTTCCCGGGGATCCGCTTCGTGCCAAATGGGTAGCCGAGAACTTTCTCACCAATCCGGTTCAATATAACTCGGTCAGAAACATGTTTGGTTACACCGGCACCTATAAAGGCGAACGGGTATCAGTCCAAGGCAGTGGAATGGGCATCCCTTCAATCTCAATATATGTTCACGAGCTATTCAGCGAGTACAACGTCCAGCGCGCGATTCGGATCGGAACCTGTGGCGCAATCCAAGATGAAACGAAGGTTGGGGATCTCATTCTTGCCCTCTCAGCTTCGACCGACTCTGCCGTTAATCGAAGGGCTACCAACGGACTGGATTTTGCACCACATTGTGATTTTCACCTACTGAAATCGGCCTACGAAGTTGCGAAGAAGTTCCGAGTCTATGTCGGAGGTGTCTCGTCGATGGATCAGTTCTATGACACCACTGACGCGCTGGCAAAGCTTCGCGAATACAACGTGCTTGCTTTAGAGATGGAGGCGAGCGCCCTCTACACATTGGCAGCACGCTTCAAGCGTCAAGCGCTCGCTGTTCTCACCGTTTCAGATCACGTCATCACACATGCGGCGATGGATGCCACGGCTCGTGAACGAACTCTCAAAGAAATGGTCGAAGTCGGCCTTGAAGCGTTGATTTCCTAGACAACTACCTCAGCGAGGAAATTCTGCTGAGACACCTAGGGAGTCACCGGAGAATCTCCAGGGAATCACCCCTGCCAAGCATCCATCTCTTTTTCGAATGGGTCAAGACCCATCGGGCCAAGTGCCAAGGCAAACTTGTGGAAAGTCTTGAGCGAGAACTTATCGCCTAACCGGCGCTTTGCCTCTTCCCTAGTCTTCATCCAGACCTTCTCACCGATCACAAAGCCGGCGACGGTGCGACAGATACTGGCGCATGTCGGCGAGCCAACAACTGCACCGGCAATCGCACCCGCGCGCTCACCACCGGTGGAGGCGAATGCACAGCAGCTGATTGCTCCAGAAGCAGTAGAGGTAGTCCCCGAGCTTGAGTTTGACCAGACGGCAAACCTTACAGCAGAAGCCGGGGATAATCAGTGGACGTCCCCTGTGGGTTCGGATGCAGAGCCGGTCCCGGAACTGGAGTTTGATCAGACAGTGGGTTGGTAATTCTGCTCTGTAGTAATGGCACACGTGGCGGAGCGTAGGTAGCCGCCGTGCAGCCGCTCGCAGAGCGCCCTAAATGCTAGGGCTGCCGATGCTGGCCTGCAGAAGTTGTGTAATTTCCGCTTGTTAAATGAGCGTACCTCTCGGAATATCGGACAAAAGTGATCGTTGACAACTAAGCAATTGCGGGGTGGAGGTCAGCGCAAATTGGTACTTGACAAACACAGGTTCAACCGTTATGATTTGAAGATGCTTGTAAGCATGAATCTGCTATCCGTCAAGTCCGACTACGTCTCACGGCACGCCGTCCTCGACGCCGGCACCCAATACCGCCTCGACGCAGAGGTCATCACCCGCATGAAGCCCGGCGCCTGCCTGATCAACACCGCGCGCGGGGAGCTGCTTGAAGAGACCGCATTGCTATCTGCCTTGAACAGCGGTCACTTGGCCGGCGCTGCGCTCGATGTACTGGCGGCCGAGCCGCCCCATTTGCACCATCCGCGTGCCATCGTCACCCCGCACAGTGCCTAGTGTTCGGAGGCCGCCGAAGCCGAGTTGTGGCAGCGCACGGCCGATGACATCGCCCGCGTCCTGCATGGTGAGCGCCCTGCCTGGCCGGTCAATCAGCCGGCCTAGGAGGCGCGCGCCACGGCGCAACGTGGCGCGAGGTTTTGGTCAATACTCTGAAGGGTACAGTGTGGCGAGGGGTCATGGAGAGGAGCCGCTCTTTGGCAACACCGGTTAGGAATGCGCTCGTCGCCGTGGCACGTGGCGATGTCGCCGCGGATATCGCCATTCATGGCGTCACGCTTTTTAATGTGCTGAGCGCGACTGTCGAACGCGTTGATATCGGTATTGTGGGAGACCGCATCGCCTATGTTTTGCCGGAGGGGGCTGGCGGTGCGGGACGCCGGACCATTGCTGGGCAAAATCGTTTCGCCGTGCCGGGCTTTATCGATGGCCATGTCCACAATGAGTCATCGATGGTCACTCCCGCTCAGTGGGCCAAATCCCTGTTGATCCACGGCACAACGGCGGTGTTCACGGATCCCCATGAGATCGGCAACGTGCTGGGGATGCCCGGTATTGGATACATGCTGGCGGCAAGCGCCGATTTGCCATTGCGCTACTACGTTACCGCGCCGAGCTGTGTTCCGTCGGTCCCCGGGGTTGAAACAGCCGGCGCGAGGATCACGCACGTGGAAATGCAGGAGTTGTTGAAGTGGGACCGCGTCGTGGCGGTGGCTGAAGCCATGGACTTCCCAGGACTGATCCAACAAACCGGGCAGATCACCCCCATTTTGGATGCCGCCCATCGAGCCGGGATTGGGGTTGAAGGACATGCGCCCGGGGTTGTGGGCCGCAAATTGCAGGCTTACCTGGCCGCGATTGGCCCATCGGGGTCAGATCATGAGGCTTCCCAGGCGGATGAGATGTGCGAGAAGGTCCGCGCAGGGATGATGGTGTATGCGAACTCATCCACCTTTGTCGACGATAGCGCCGCGATCGCTGCGGCGCTCAAGCAAGTTGGGGATCAGCGGCTGTTTGGCTTTTGCACAGACGACATGATGCCGAATGATCTGATTGAATGCGGCCACCTGGACTATGGCCTGCGGCGCTTGATTGCGGCGGGCGTAGCGCCGATGACGGCTTTTCAGATGGCCACGATCAATGTTGCCGCACATTATCGTTTGCCCGGCCTGGGCGCCATCGCTCCGGGTTGGCTAGCCGATATTGTGCTCCTTGAGAATGTCAATGAGGTTCGCGTGGATACCGTCATCGCCAATGGCGAGATCGTGGTGGCGGGTGGTCGGTTGACCATCGATATCGTTGAGCCGGTAGCCCCGTTGACCGTCAACAGTGTTCGAGTTCCTGATCTATCAGAGGATGACTTCCTTCGGCTGGGCGGGCGAACAGGGGAGACGGCCTATGTGGGAATGGATTACTCGTCGCGATACCCGGAATGCGTGACGATCAAGGCCGTCAACCGGGAGGGCAGGGTGATGCTCCCGCTTCCCCCCGGTGTAGCGATGGCCGCGATGGTGCCGCGACACGGGCAGAGTACGCGGCCAAGCCTGGCGCTGCTCACCGGGTTTGGTCAGCAGGCGGGGGCGATTGCTTCGACCATCTCGCACGACAGCCACAATCTGGCCGTCGTCGGTCGGGATCCCGGGGATATGCTGGTCGCTGCGAATGAGTTGGCGCGGGTGGGCGGAGGCCTCACGGCCGTCAAGAAAGGTCGCGTGCTGGCGACAGTGCCACTGCCGATCGCCGGCTTGATGAGTCCGGCAACCGTAGAACAGGTCGCCCTGCAAATCGAGGCGTTCCTAAAGGTGCTTCCGGAGCTTGGCTTGCCCCGCACCCTGCCTGGCAAGCTGATGGGGTTGGGATTGGCGGTCATCCCTCATGTGCGCTTGACAGACCTGGGTTTGGTGGACGTTGACTCGCAACAGTTTATTGCTGTTGTCGCCTAAGGCCAGACGAAATCCTGGTGATCGCGTTTTGCGAAGCATCCGGGCTGCGCTCGTTGGCCATCAAGTAACTAAACAGGAGACCAGACAATGATTGAGCTGAACGCTGAACAAGAGGCTCGCGCCGTCAAGCTGCATAGCACCGGTCTGGTGCTTGATTCCCTGGTGGGGGATTATGCGATCTATGACGACAAATACTTTGACCGCATGCAGGCCGGCGGCGTTAATGTTGCCTGGGTGACGGTCGGCGGCGACAGCCTGACACAGACGGTCAACTCGGTCGCCCAAGTGTCAGCTGCGATCCGGCGGCGTTCCGACAAGATGGTTCTCGTCACCACAGCGCCTGAGATGCATCAGGCCAAACGCGACGGGAGGGTGGCCGTCCTCTTTGGCACCCAGAACGGCGCTTGCCTTGAGGGCGACATCAGATTGCTGGAGTTTTACTACACGCTGGGCTATCGCGTGATGGGGCTGACGTATAGCGGCGCCAATTTTCTGGGTTGCGGGTGCGCTGATCTCACGCGTGAAACCCAGGGACTAAGTTTTGATGGCATTGACGCGCTCAAGGAAATGAACCGCCTTGGCATCCTGGTGGATATGTCACACTCGGGCGACGCCACCACCTGGGATGCGCTGCGACTGTCGAAGAAGCCGGTGGTGTTTACGCACTGTAATGCCCGCGCCTTGAGCGATACCGCCCGCAACAAGCCCGATGACCAGATTAAGGCCATGGCGGATACCGGTGGCGTCATGGGCGTAACTCCGCTTCCGAGAATGGTAAATAACGATCTGCACCAGGCGACAATGGAGGGCCTGTTAGATCATATTGACTACATCGCCAACCTGGTCGGCATCGACCATGTTGGTATTGGGACTGATTTTACGGATACGACCGAGTTTTACTCGGAACCGGTCAAACTGCTCTGGACGATCTGGCGAGAGCGCCGGCCTGAAATGCTCGGAACCTGGCAGCAGTACTTCACCGTGCCCTACGCCAAGGATATCCACAGCATGAGCAAGCACACCAACCTGGCGCGCGGCTTGGTGGCGCGCGGCTACTCCGACGAGGAGATCCTCAAGATCCTTGGCGGGAATTGGTTGAGGGTCTTTGAGGCGGCAACGGCGAGCTGAACATCTAAGCCCGCAATTCATTTAGACAAAATTTGGAGGTCCTCATGACAAACGACATTTTTGCGGCGCGCCTAGCGACCCGAACGGGAAAATCCGAAGCCATGTTTCAAGAAGCCCGCCAGGTATTGCCGGGCGGTGTGGCGGCGAATGGCAAGTACATGCATCCTCATCCGCTCTACTTCCAAAGCGCCCGCGGCGCCCGGGTTGTGGACGTCGATGGCAATGACTACTTGGACTTGCTTATGGGTTTTGGCATTCATATCCTTGGGCACGCGCCTCAATCCATTATCGAGGCGGTTACAGCCAGTTTGCACAATGGTACGATGCCGGGATTGGCCACGGCGTTAGAGGTGGCGCTGGCGCAGAAAGTGCGCCAGCACATGCCGGCGATGGAGATGATCCGGTTTGTGAATACGGGGAGCGAAGCAACACTGATGGCGATGCGCGTTACCCGCGCCTATCGGCGGCGGAACAAGATCGCCAAGTTTGAGGGGAACTACAACGGCCAACACGACCTGGTTCAGATCAGCGCGGTGACGTCAATGGGGCCGCCAGACGCCCCGCAACCCTCCCCGGATTACCTAGGCATCCCAGCCAGTGCCTTAAGCGATGTGCTCATCTTGCCCTACAACGACGCTCAGGCGGCGGCGGATTTGCTTGCCAAGCATGCCGACGAATTGGCCGCCGTGATTATCGAGCCGGTGTCGGCGTACGGGCTGGGATGTGTGCCGGCGGATCCGGAATTTCTCCGGGCGCTCAGGCAGATTACACGCGAGCATGACATCCCGTTGATCTTTGACGAGGTGGTGACTAATCTGCGCCTCGGGTTGGGGGGCGCTTGCGCGCTATATGGAATCACCCCGGATCTGGTCTGCCTGGGCAAGATCGTGGGTGGAGGGTTTCCCATAGGGGCTTATGGCGGACGGCAGGACCTGATGGAGCGCTTTGTGGCACCAACGGGCAAGGCGTCCGATAACACCGAGAAGATGTATCAATCCGGCACTTTTTCAGGGAACGCCGTGACCATGGCCGCCGGCCTGGCCGCCATCCGGGCTTTGGAGCAGGCAGGCGTTTACGAGTATGTGAATGACCTCACCGCGCGCCTCTGTGCTGGCCTTGATGGTCTGGCTGAGGAGCACGGGATTCAGATGATGACGACTTCGGTCAAGTCGATGTTTCAGGTGCACTTTGGCGTGCCGGTGATCCGAAACATGCGCGATAAGCTCAAAGAGGATCTCTTCTCAGCGGCCGTTTTTGCGCGCGGCTTGCTGGTCAACGAGGTCTATGCGCCGGCGCATACATTGTTTTTATCGACGGCTCACACACAACAGGATGTGGATCGGGTCCTGAACGTGGCCGAGTCCGTCCTTGTGGAAATGAAGGCGCACCGGCCCGGTTGACCTGCCAACTTCCGCACACACAGAGGCAAATAAAACCATGGGCAGCGAAAAATTCACGGCGCGACTGGGAAAAACAGGCGCGTTCCCGATTACCCCGTTCTACGAAATTGATGCGGCTCCAGATCCCGCGGAGGATGTGCGGCGCGCGCTGCAAATCCAGCAAGCGCATGTGGTGATGCTGGCCGAGCAAGGCATCATCTCGGTAGACAACGCCCGCATCCTGCTGCGAGAGATCCTGAATCTGCAAGAGTTTGCCATCGATCCGACGCTTGGTTTGCACATGAGCGTGGAACGGCATTTGGTTGAGAAACTCGGCCCAGATGTGGCGGGCACCCTCAACACTGGCCGGTCAGCCAATGATCTCTATCCCGCGCATGATCGGATGTTGGTCCGCGATCGGATCAACCGCATTGTGCTCGCCCTGATTGAGCTCAAGGAAGTACTGCTCGAGAAGGCCGCGAGTCACATTGATACCGTGATGCCGGGCTATACCCATCATTCTCAACACGCCCAGCCCATCACCTTCGGGCACTATCTGATGGCGGGCCATGATGCCTGTTGCCGCGACATTCAACGCCTCGATCAGGCATATGCCCGAGTGAATCTGAGTCCCATGGGCGGCGCGGCCCTGGCCACCACGGGCTTCCCCATCAACCGGGCCCGTGTGGCCGAACTGCTCGGCTTTGATGATATCGTCGTGAACTCGCTCGACGCTACCGGGCACTTCGACTACTTCCTCGAGACCGCTGGCGCTATCGCAATCGCCCTGTCCAATGTGGGCCGCCTGGCCGAGGGCCTCTACCTGTGGAATACGCTTGAGTTTGGCATGGTGGAGGTGGCCGATGAGTTTTGCTCAATCAGCAGCATCATGCCTCAGAAGAGAAACCCGGTCGCTTTTGAGATGATCCGCGGGGAAGCTATTCTGGTTGCCTCCCGTTTGAATGGGATGATGGAGATCCTCAAGGCGGTTCCGATCGGAGGGGGCCGAGAGTGGAGCTATGTGCCGCGCCTCTTTCCGCCTTGCGCCAACACGGCCCTGGGCGCCCTGGCCACTATGGCGGGCATTGTGGCGACTCTGAAGGTCAACAAGGACGTCATGGCCCGCCGGGCGCTGGAGGGGTTTTCCACCGGGACTGAGCTTGCCGATCGGATTGTGCGGACCACGGGCCTCTCCTTCCGCCAGGCCCATCACATTGTAGGCCTGCTGACCCTGACCGCCATCAAGGCGGGCAAGAAAGCCAATGAAATAACGGGTGAGATGGTGGATGCCGCGGCCAGGGAGGTGATTGGCCGGCCGCTGCAGCTTGGCGAGGCGACGATCAAGCTAGCGCTTGACCCGGTCGAAAACGTGCGGGTCCGCAGCATCATCGGCGGCCCGGCCCCAGAGGAAGTCGCGCGGGCCATTGATGTAGGCCGGGGGTTGATCGGCCCTGATCGGCAACGCCTGGCCCAGAGAGAAGGCCAGTTGGAACAGGGCACGGCTAAGCTGGCGGCCGCCGTCAAGACATTAGTTGGCGAGGCGGGGGCGCGCGCTTAGTGAGCCAACACTTGGTGATAATGGATCATGATGGCGGAATTGATGACTACCTCTCCGCCGCGCTTCTGCTGACGATGGAGCACGTCGACGTACTTGGGATAGTCGTAACACCGGCGGATTGCCACATTGAGCCTGCGGCGAGCGCAACGTGTAAGCTGCTCGACCTGATGGGCCGTTCCGATGTGCCGGTGGCCAAGAGCACAGTGCGCGGCCTCAACCCCTTTCCGCATATGTTTCGCCGCGATGCGTTTATGGTGGACCGCCTCCCCATCCTGAATGCCCCCCCTGTCCGCCTGGCTTCGCCCGCCTCGGAGAGCGGACAAAACCTGCTGGTTCGTCTGTTGCGTGAAGCGCCAGGGCCCGTCACGTTGCTGGTGACCAGCCCGCTGACGACGGTCGCGGCCGTGCTTGACCTGGCTCCGGACATCGAGGCCAAAATCAAGCAGATTGTGTGGATGGGCGGGGCATTGCAGGTGCCCGGTAATGTTGATGCGGATATGGAGGGTGGGCAGGGCTTTTTGGCTGAGTGGAACGTGTACTGGGATCCGGTGGGCGCAGCCCGTGTCGGGCAAACAGGGATCCCCATCCTCATGTGTCCGCTTGACCTCACAAACAAGGCCCCGGTCACCGCAGAGTTCGTCAGCCGCCTTGGCCGACAACGCCAGCATCCGCTCTCCGATCTCGCCAGCCAATGTTACGGCTACGCCCTCATCGCACACCAAGGCTACTTCTTGTGGGATGTGCTAACGACCGCTTACCTCGGCCAGCCGGACTGGTTCGAGGTGCGGGAGTGGGAGACGGAGATCGTCACCGAGGGAGTGCACCAAGGCCAGACCCGGGTCGTTCCGGGCGGACGAAGAATCCGTGCGCTAGCTGGGGTGGCGATGGGGCGCTTCTATGATTACGTCGCTGAGCAGTGGGCGCGGTGATGCGCGACGATTGTAGAGTCTTACTCAGAGTCAACTGCGCCTGTGTGCCGGTCGATTCGAGATCGAGAACACCGAGAATGCTGATCATCTTTTCCCCAAAGGAGGTGAGGCCCGGGAGTACGCTTCCAACACGCATGCGGCTACGCGGTTTGTGCTGAGAAACTCAGCGAATTGTTTGCCTATAAGAAAAGGAGAGTTTGTCGAATGAAAACTAAACGATTCATCTGGACGGTGCTATGCCCACTGATGGTTTTGTCTCTCGCCCTTGGCGCTTGCGCGCCTGTCGTGCAAACCAAGGTGGTCAAAGAAACGCAAGTGATCAAAGAGACCCAGATTGTTCAACAGGAAGTGGTCATCACCGCCACGCCTCCACCGTTTAAGCCGGCGGGAACCCTCACCGTTGGCCTGACGACGGCGGTGACTTCCATCGAAATGCCCTATGCCCCGGAGCGCCAGTCGGCCAACGCCTCGTGGACAATGTTTGATTCGCTCCTATATCCAACCGGTGCCGGCGAACTGGAGGGCGCGCTCGCCGAGCGTTGGGAAGTTTCTGAGGATGGCACCGAGTACACCTTCTATCTGCGGCAAGGCGTCACGTTTCATGACGGCTCAACGTTCAACGCCGACTCGGTGGTCTTCACGTGGGAGACGTACAAACAGCCCGACGTGACCTACGCCTCCGATTTTTACTCCGCCGAGAGCGTGGTCAAGGTGGATGACTATACCGTCAAGGTCAAAACCCCCACGGCCAACTCCCAATTCCCAGCTAGTGTAGCTTGGAGGTGGACCATGATCCCCGTCAACTGGGGCGGAAAAACGAAAGAGGAATTCGCCAACCATCCAATCGGCACCGGCCCATTCATGTTTGAGGAGTGGGTGAAGGGCGATCACCTGACCGTCGCCGCCAATCCGAACTATTGGCGTCCAACCCACCCTAAGCTGGAGCGCGTTGTCTTTCGGTTCTTGCCGGAGGCCGCCACCCGTCTGGCCGCGGTGCAAACTGGTGAGATCGATCTCGCCCCCCGGCTGTCTGCCGACCTGGCGCAGACTCTGCTGGGGCAGCCCAACATCAACATCGTCAAGTATCCTACTACGCGCCTCTTCTATCTCGCCTACAACAATGTGTCGACCGGCATCGATACGCCCATCGCGAACGCCCAAGTTCGACAGGCACTGGCCCACGCGGTGGATCTCCAGACCATCATCGATACCTTGTTTGATGGCTATGGCGTCCAGGCTGTCGGCCTCGTCGGACAGGGCGAGCTTGGCTTCGACAATGCCGAACCGCCGGCTTATGATCCTGAACTCACCAAGCAGATGCTGGCCGAAGCCGGTTATCCTGCGGGCTTTGACATCGGCATGGCTTGTCCTGACGGCGGCTATACCAATATCAACGAAGTGTGTCAGGCCATTCAAGGCTATCTCGGTGAAGTCGGGATTAATGTGGACCTCGCTATGATGGAGTCCAACGCCTACTGGGATATGGAAGCCAAACAGCAACTCCCGCCGCTGTTCGTGGATGGCTGGTCAGTCAACACGCCCGAGGCCTGGTACCGACTGCAGGGTTCGTTGGGAAAGGGCGAGAGCTATGCCGCCTGGTACGATGAGAAACTGGCTGGGTTGATCACCGGGGCCGGCCAGGAAGTTGACCCCGAGAAGCGGGCTGCTTTGTATGGCGAGATCCAGACACTGATGCGCGAGGATCCGCCGTTTATGTACCTGTATCAAATCGAGGCCTTCGAGGCGGTCAGCTCTCGAGTGCAGAACTATCAGCCTGGCAATGCTGAGAACTACTTCCTGTGGGATGTGTTCGTGTCTGACTAGCTCGTGAACCGTTTCCGGTGGACCGGTCGGCAGCCCCGACCGGTCCACCGGCGCGATCGCGCTCGTGCCATGCAACGTTACCTCGTCAACAGCGTCATGCAATCGATGCTCGTCCTGGTGGGTGTGCTGGTGATGGTGTTCTTCATGGTGCGAGCCACTGGGGACCCCGCGGCTGTGATGCTCGCCCGCGAGGCCTCCCCCGAACAGGTGGCGGCCTTTCGCGAGAAGATGGGCTTCAACCGACCTCTGCTCGTGCAGTTTGGGGATTTCGTCGTCAAGGCCGTCCAGGGTGATTTTGGGGACTCGCTGCACTACCGGCAGCCGGCGCTTGTGTTAATCCTTGAGCGGTTGCCCTACACCCTGCATCTCGCGGTGATCGGCCTATCCCTGGCGGTGGCCATCGGCGTCCCGCTCGGTCTGCTAGGCGGCTCTAGCCCCGGCAGCCCGGTGGACTGGGTTGGCCGGCTGGTGGGCTTATTGGGCCAGACCGTGCCGCCCTTCTGGCTGGCCCTGCTCATGATCATCGTCTTTGCCGTCGGCCTGCGGTGGTTTCCCACCTCCGGCAGTGAGCGGTGGAACGCGGTGGCCATGCCGGCCTTTGTGCTCAGCCTGGGGACGATGGGCCGCCTCGTGCGGCTCACGCGCTCCTCGGTGCTGGAGATCATGGGCGATGACTACATCCGCACCGCGCGGAGCAAGGGCCTGCTGCCCCGGGTGATCTTCTTCAGGCACGCCCTGCGCAACGCCGCCATCCCCCTGATCACCGTGATCGGGGTTCAGTTTGGCTACATGCTGGGCGGCACCGTCATTATCGAAAGCGTCTTCGCCTGGCCGGGCCTGGGCAGCCTCACCGCGGAGTCCATCGGCCGTCGGGATTTCCCGCTGGTGCAGGGCATCGCCTTCCTCACCAGCGTGATCGTGGTCGGCCTGACCTTGCTCACTGATCTGGCCTACGTGCTGATCGACCCGCGGGTGCGCTATGAGTAGCGTGGTCGTGGTCAACCCGGCCGCCGCCCCTGACAACAGCCTGGGCGCCCGCCTAAGCTATGTCGGCCGGCTGTTGCGGCGCGACACGGGTGGGTTGATCGGCCTGGTCCTGTTTCTTGCCGTGGTCTTCACCGCGGTTTTCGCCGAGCAGTTAGCTCCCCACGACCCCACCAAGCAGAATCTGCGCGCCGCCAAGCTGCCGCCGGCCTGGACTGAGGGCGGCCGGCTCGAGTATCTGCTCGGGACCGACAACCTCGGCCGCGACCTACTCAGCCGCATCCTCTATGGCGGCCGAGTCTCTCTCACCGTGGGTTTCTTCGGGGTGCTCATCGCGGGGACAATCGGCCTGCTGATCGGGATGGTGGCCGGCTATCTGGGCGGGAGGGTGGACGGGGTGATCATGACCATCGTCAACATCGTCCTGGCCTTGCCCTATCTGCTCTTTGTGGTCTTTGTCGCCGGGGTGTTTGGGCGCAGCTTGTTCAACGTCATCCTGATCTTTGGCATCACCGATGCGCCGATCTTTGTGCGGGTGGTGCGTGGGGAGGTGCTCAAGATCAGGTCCGCGGGCTATGTGGAAAGCGCGGTGAGCATCGGCGCTCGCCCGGCGCGCATTATCTTTGATCACATCCTGCCCAACCTGATCGGCCCCCTGCTCACCGTGGCCACGTTTGAGATGTCGGCCATGATCTTTTACGAGGCCGGGCTGTCGTTCCTCGGGCTGAGCGTGCCGCCCAGCGTGCCATCGTGGGGCAACATGCTCGAGGCCGGGCGCAGTTATTTGCAGACCCTGCCGTGGATCGCCACTTTCCCCGGCCTGGCCATCATGCTCACCTCGCTGAGCATGAACCTGCTGGGCGATTGGCTCCGCGATGTACTGGACCCACGGCTGAGGCGGGCCCGGAAATGAGCACCCCCGTCCTGCGCGTCACCAACCTGGTTACGCGTTTCCCCATTCCGGATGGCGTGGTCCATGCCGTTAATGGCGTGTCCTTTGAAGTGCATGAGGGTGAGACTCTGGCCGTCGTGGGCGAGAGCGGCTGTGGCAAGACCGTCACCATGATGTCGCTCCTGCGGCTGACTTCCGGGCGCATCGCCGCCGGCGAGGCGCTCTTTACCGACGGCTTTACCACCGTGGACCTGCTCAAGCTCTCCGAGCCAGAGCTGCGTCAGGTGCGCGGCGGCCGGATCGGCTTTGTCTTTCAGGACCCGCTCTCCTCGCTCAACCCGGTGCTCA
>SXGR01290212.1_pt1 | contig 20648 bp, 16 predicted proteins | sample 3174711 | NCBI WGS metagenome assembly SXGR01 (sample SAMN11356860, study PRJNA531348) | freshwater metagenome | isolation source: freshwater sample F1-60 | place: China: Fuxian Lake, Yuxi | collected 2017-12-25 | reverse complement strand
GTGCACCAGAACACATCGGTGTCCTTCAGGTCGAACACCCACTTCGTCGTGGCATAGGTGCCGACGAGGTACCCCGCAGTGGTGTGCACGATGCCTTTGGGTTTTCCGGTGGTGCCCGACGTGTAGAGGAGGTAGAGTGTGTCCTCCGAATCCATCGGTTCGGCCGGACAGTCTGGGGACGCATCCTGCATCAGGCGGTGATACCAGTGATCGCGGCCTTCCTTGACGTGCACGGGGAACATCTCACCCGGCTGCCGCCGCACGAGCAGGACGTTTTGAATCGAAGGCGTGCCGGTGAGCGCCTCATCGGCGGTCTGTTTGAGGGGTACGATCTGTCCGCGGCGGTAGCCGCCATCGGCAGTGATGAGCACCGACGCTTGCGCGTCGGTGATGCGATCGCGCAGCGCGGCGGCACTGAAGCCGCCGAAGACCACCGAGTGCGCGGCGCCGATACGCGCGCACGCGAGCATCGCGATGGCGAGTTCGGGAATCAGCGGCAGGTAGATGGCGACGCGGTCGCCCTTCTTCACGCCAAGAGACTTCAGGACGTTCGCACACTGGCAGACCTGGCGGTACAGGTCCCAGTAGGTCAGGGTGCGGCGGTCGCCCGGCTCACCTTCCCAGATCAGCGCGGCGGTGTTGCGGCGCGACGTCCGCACATGACGATCGAGGCAATTGACGCTCGCGTTGAGTTGGCCGCCGACAAACCATTTCGCGTGGGGCGGCTGCCAGTCGAGCACCTGGGTCCAGGGGCGCGCCCATTCGAGTTCAGCGGCGAACCCCGCCCAGAACGCTTCGGGGTCCGCGGCGGCACGCTCGTAGACGGACGGGTCGCTGGCGAGCGCATTCGCGCGCCAGTCTGCGGAAGGTTCGAGGACACGCTGCTCGTTTAGTAGATTGAGCAGCGCGTCGATCTCCGGCCCGCGAGGTTCGGTCGGGCTCACGCGGTCGGTCCGACCATCCCGTCCGGGGTGGCCTTCTTGCGGAAAAACGCGGTCCCCAGCAACGCGCCCAGCATGCCGAACACGGCATACAGCGGCACCGTGATGGCCACTATAACCAATGCCAGCGACGGCCCGGTCCCGAAGCCGCGGATCATCTCCATCGTCTCGGGCGGCATGTTGGGGATGTTCGCCAAAGCCTGCTCAATGGCATCCTGCTGCACGCCGCCGGTGAGGCGGAGCCTCAGGGTGCTCGCCAGGCTGGAGATGAGACCGCCAACCGCGCCGGCAATCAAGCCACTCAACGCGGCCGACGACATTTCGATTGGCTTGGGGGTGGCCTGCTGCTCCAGATAGACCGTGAGCATGCCGCCGGTAATCACCCACAGACAGCAACAGTTGGCAAACTCGATGATGGGCAACGCCGACAACACACCAATGAAGAGGCCGCCGAGCAGTGCGGGTTGGAAACGGGCCATGGCGTCTTTCTGTTGGTGTGAATCAGTCGTAGTATTCGCGACCGAGGTGTGTGATGAGTTCTTCACCGCGCATGTATCGCAGTGTGTTCTTCAGCTTCATCAGCTGGATGAAGAGGTCGTGCTCGGGGTACAGCTCGGGCATGTGCATCGGGCTCTTGAAGTAGAACGAGAGCCATTCCTGGATACCCTTGAACCCGGCGCGCTTAGAGAGGTCCAGGAACAGCGCCACGTCGAGCACGATCGGCGCCGCCAGGATGCTGTCGCGGCACAGGAAGTTGATCTTCAACTGCATCGGGTAACCGAGCCACCCGAAGATGTCGATGTTATCCCAGCCTTCTTTGTTGTCGCCGCGCGGCGGGTAGTAGTTGATGCGCACGACGTGAGCGATGTCCTTGTAGAGGTCGGGATAGAGGTGCGGCTGAAAGATGTAGTCGAGCGCGCCCTTTTTGCTCTCTTCCTTCGACTTGAACGACTCGGGGTCGTCGAGCACTTCGCCGTCGCGATTACCGAGGATGTTGGTGGAGTACCAGCCGGCCACGCCAATCAGCCGGGCCTTGAGGCCGGGCGCAATGATCGTCTTGATCAGCGTCTGGCCCGTCTTCATGTCGCTGCCGCAGATGGGTGAGCCCGTCTTGTTCGCCAGCTCACGGAGCGCCGGCACTTCGGCGCTGAGGTTGGGCGCCGCGTTGCCGTACGGCAGGCCTTCCGCCAGTGCCGCATAGCAATAAATCTGGCTCGGCGAAATCGCGGGGTCGTTGTCGACCAATCCCTTTTCAAACGCCGCCAGCGTCGCATGGCACGCCTGCTCGGTCAGGAAAATCTCAGTGGACCCGGCCCAGATGAGCACCACTCGACTGCAGTTGTTGTCGGCCTTGAACTTGCGGATGTCGGCGATCAGCTGATCGGCCAGATCCTTCTTGTTCTTGCCCTTCTTGACGTTCGGGCCGTCAAGACGCTTCACGTAATGGCGGTCGAACACAGCCGACATCGGCTTGATGGCCGACAGTTCGTCTTTCACCTGATCGAGCAGCTTCTCGTCGAGTACGCCGGCGTGTTTGGCGGCTTCGTAGCAGTTGTCGTCGAAGATGTCCCAGCCGCCGAAGATGATGTCGTTGAGGGGCGCCAGCGGCACAAAATCGCGAATGGCGGGTGAACGCCCTTCGGTGCGTTTGCCGAGGCGCACGGTGCCCATCTCGGCGAGCGACCCGATGGGTTTGGCCAGGCCTTTTCGGATGGCCATGACACCGGCAATGGTGGTGGTACTGACCGCACCCAGACCGACGAGAAGAATGCCGAGTTTGCCGTCGGCGGAAGCAAGAGGGAGACCAGTATTCACGGGTACGAACTATATCATCTGGGGTAGGAACGTCCGTGGAGGACACGTGTTTACAGAACTTGGGATCCTGAAGCTGATCAAGCGAACGCGAGACCGGTCATTTGCACCGGCGGTGGCCATGCTTGGGGTGAAGGGCGGCGACCGGGTGCTGTTCTGCGGCGCCGGCATGCCGGGCCTTGCCGGAGCCGTGGGCGTCATCACCAGCCTGAACGGGCAAACCACGGTGGTCGATCGGCGCGCGGGCGCCGACGTCAGGGTGGCAGCTGCCGCGGCCGCGGCCGGCGGCCTCGTGGACTTCGAAGACGCCCCGCTCATACTGCTGCCTTTTGATCCGGGCCACTGGGACGTCGCGGTCATCGTGGGCTTTGAAGGCCAGGCTTCCGCCGCAGCACTCGCCGAAGCCATTCGAGTGGTCAGGCCGAGTGGCCGCATTGTGGTGCTGGACCATGTGAGCCGCCCGGGCCTATTCGGTCTCTTGCGCAACGCTGAGGCGTCCGCCGAGCCCGCCGGGAAGATCGTCGCGATGCTTGGCGCAGCCGGCTTGCGAGCCGCGCGCCTTCTCGCAGAAGTCGAGGGCGTGCGCTATTTCGAGGCAGTGAAGGGCAGGGGCTAACGGAGTCTTTGTCGTTTGCGTGTGTAGGCCTCGGCCTTGAAAACCAGGCCGAGCGACGTTCGGAAGGGCCGGGCTACGCACGAGTGGCTATCGATCCGGAACGCAGCTTGGGTGAATTCAAGCGGTGATTGCAACGATTCCACGGAGGTGGAGCGTGCACGCATTCGACATGAGCAAGACGTCAAGGCAGCGATCTGGGCGCAGCGGTCGGCGCCTCGAGCCAAACCATTTATTCGGTCATTAAGGAGTGGGGCGGCATCCCACCGCGTCCCCGGCACCGCGCGGCGCGGTCCCTGACGGAGACGGATCGCGAGGAGATCTCGCGCGGCGTGGCAGCGCGCCAGACGCCCGAAGCGCTGTCGCTTGGCCCGTCAACCGCGCTTACGCGCGGTCGTCGCGGCCGCCCTGGCGCGGGATTGGTCGCTGCCGCAAATTGCCGCCTGGTTGCGTCGACGCTATCGCGATAATCGCAAGATGCAGGTCTCGCACGAGACGGTCGATCGCAGCTTATTTGTCCAGGCCCGCGGCGCCGGCTCGCCCTGACGCACTCGCGCATTGAGGATTTGGTCTCCATTCGCGAGCGCCCGACCGAGGCGACGGGTCGCGCCGTCCCGGGTCATTGGGAAGGGGATCTGCTTCGAGGGGCGTATCATTTCCACATCGCCACGCTGGTCGAACGGCACTCGCGGTTCGTGATCCTGGTGCGCACACCGCAGATCGATGCGCCCAGCGCCGCGCGCACCCTTGCGCGTCACATTCGCCGGCTCCCGCCACAACTGCGACGCTCGCTCACTTGAGATCGGGGGTCGGAAATGGCGGCCCATCGGCAATTCACCTTGGCGACCAACGTCCAGGTGTACTCTTGCGATCCGCAGAGCCCCTAGCAGCGTGGACCCAACGAAAACACCAATGGGCTGCTCCGGCAGTACTTTCCCGAGGGCACGGACCTGTGCACCTTCAGCCAGGCGAAACTCAACCGGATTGCGGATAGGCTTAAGACGCGTCCGCGCAACAAGTTCGATTATCAAACGCCTGCGGATAAACTAGCGGCGGCCGTTGCATCGACCGCGTGAATCGAACCGGGCTGGTTCTCAAGCCCGAGCGGCCGCTACCCGCAAACGAAAAACACTCTAACGCAGACAGGTCAGGTGGCGGCCGCCGTCAATCGCGATCGTCTCGCCGGTGATCCAGCCCGACGCGGACGACACGAGAAACGCGATCAGTTCGGCCACCTCTTCGGGAGTCCCTGGGCGTCCAAGCGGGTGGGTTGACTTCGAATGCTCGAGGAAGACGGCATAACGCGTCTCATCCATCCCGCTGCGGCGATGGAGGTTGGTGGCGACGACGCCTGGGTTCACCGCGTTCACGCGCACGCCGTGTGGCGCGAGATCGAGGGCGGCGCATCGCGTGAGTTGATCGACGGCGGCTTTGCTGACGCAGTACGCCAACACACCGGGAAACGATCGCAGCCCGGCCACGCTCGACACATTCACAACAGAGCCCTTGCGCGCGATCAACGCCGGAGTGGCCTCCCGGATGAGTCGGAACGACGCGCGGAGATTGATGTCCATCATCGCGTCGAACGCGCCGTCTGCGGTGTCAGCGACCGTGCCTGACGCGATGATGCCCGCCCCGTTCACGAGCGCGTCCACGCCGCCCCACCGTGCGGTCGCATGTTCGACAATTTCGCGCGGCGCATCCGGGGCGGTCACGTCGGCGACCAACGCCTCGGCTTCACCGCCATCCGCGATGACCAGGTCACAAACCGCCAGCAGGGCCTCGGCGTTCCGCCCCACCGCCAGAACCGCCATGCCCTCTGCCGCCAGCCGAAAGCAGGTAGCCCGCCCAATGCCAGACGACGCCCCGGTCACAATCGCCGCACGAGTCATGACCGAAGTCTAAGGGGGACGGGTGTGATCGCCGCAGCAATGGCCAAAAAGTCCAGCCATTTCTCCGGAAATCACACCCGTCCCCCTATTTCCCCGCTTCCCAGTGCCCGACACGGAGGGGGTGGAGGTGTTTTCGTTCGGGGACGTCGCGATGGCGGCTGCGGTGCCGGTGGACGAGGTCCTCGCGGTAGTCGAATCCGAACAGATCCCAGTGGTCAACGGCCACATGTCGCAGGCCGATGCCGTGCGGCTTGTCCGCAGGTTTGCCAGTGGCGAACTGGGACGTGCGCCCATCACACTGCTCCGCCCCAGCCGGCGTAAAGGCAGCTTGCCCCTGGCGGCGTCTGGCATGGTGCACGCCGCGTTTGTCGCCCTGCTCTTGGTTGCCTCATCGCTCGGGCTGCTCAGGGGAAACGATACCGAAACTCACATCGAAGATCCGACACCGGTCCGCATGGTGTTCCTGATGCTCCCCGGCCCCGGCGGTGGCGGTGGTGGTGGCGGAACCGCGATCCCGATTCCTCCACCTCCGGCCAAGGCCAAGGCGCCGGCGCCGGCGCCTAAAAAAATTAGTGTCCTGGTACCGAAGCCCCCACCTTACCGACCACCGCCGCGTCCAGTGACGCGCCCCACGCCGCCGCCCCGACCCACTCCGGTGCAGCCGATTCGGGTGCCTCCCACGCCGGAACAACCAAAACCGATGCCCGTGGTTCAGGCCCCCGTAGCTCCCATGGCGGTGGATACCGACGACCAGGCCGGCCTGCTCAGCTCGCAGGCGCCCTCCTCAACAAGCCAGGGCAAAGGCACGGGCGAAGGCGCGGGCTCGGGCCAGGGCACGGGGCTTGGCGAGGGCAACGGCGCGGGAATCGGCGAAGGTTCGGATGGCGGCACGGGTGGCGGGCCCTTTCGCCCGGGCAGCGGCATCGAACCGCCATTGCTCCGTCGCGAAGTGAAGCCGGTGTACACCGACGAGGGACGCCGGCGTGCCATTGAAGGCGATGTGGTCATGGAAATTGTCGTCCGGCGCGATGGCTCGGTTGGTGATGTGCGACTGATGCGCACGCTCGGCTCGGGCCTGGACCAGAGGGCGATCGCCGCCGTCAGGCAATGGCGCTTTGCGCCGGCGCGTCGCAAGGGCGCGGCGGTGGACGTGCTGGTGGAAGTGGCCGTGGGTTTCGCGCTGCGGTAGCGAAGGGAGAGAGAAGGCCATGGACGTGACGTTGTGGATGATCTTGGTGGGGGCGTTGGCCCTGGCAATCGCTATGGCCGTGGTGGCGTGGCGACTGCTGCGCGGCGACCGTCAGCGCACCGACTCCCGAGCTGCCATGTTACGGCAACTCGCGTTTGAGTCCGAGGCCGCGCCGCAGGAAGCCGAACCTAAACAACGCTGGCAGGACGCCACGATGCCCCCACCAGTGTTCGCGACCGTCAGCCGCATCGAGGCGCCATCACGCTCGTGGGCGGCCGTTCTTGTGGTCGTCCTCTTCGTGGCGCTCGGCGCCGGCACGGTCTACGGACTGTATGGCCCGATCGCGACCCGTGTGGCCCAGGACAACAGCGCTGCCCCTGAACGCTCGGCCCGGCCGGCCAACGCGCCCCCGCTTGAGTTGCTCTCACTCAGCCATCGCCTGGAGGAATCCGACTTCGTCGTCACGGGCCTCGTGCAGAATCCGCGCGACGGCCATCCAGCGCCTCCGGTGATGGCTGTGGTCTATGTCTTCAACGCTCAGGGCGACTACTTCGCGTCGGGCAAAGCTGCGCTGGAATTCGCGACACTCGCGGCGGGCGCGGAATCGCCGTTTGTGGTGCGTCTGCCGAAGGTTTCTGGGATCAACCGCTTCCGGGTGGGCTTTCGCTCAGTAGATGGGGCAGTCGTGGCCCACGTCGATCGACGCGGGCAGCTGATTGAAGGCACTACGGCAGGCGCGGCCGCCGTGGCGGAAGGCCGCTGACATGCGTTTGCTCTGTGCCGCAGTTGCGGTGGTTCTCGCACTCGTCCCAGCTCAGGCCCAGCAAGGCCAGGCGAGCCAGACCGGCCAGGGCTTCTCGTTCCGCTCAAACGTCGATCTCATCAACGTCACCGCGACAGTCACCGACAACAGCGGCCGGTTTGTCTCCGGCCTGACGCGCGACGACTTCGAGATTTACGAAGACGGCGTCCTGCAACCCACCTCCCACTTCGAGACCGAACGCGTCCCCGTCAGCCTCGGCATCGTCGTCGACACCAGCGGGAGCATGGTGGGCGAACGATGGGTGGCGGCCCAGGCCGCCATCAACCGGTTTCTGGTGGATCTGCTCGGGTCACAAGATGAAGTGTTCCTCTATCGCTTCGATAATCGTCCTGAGTTGGTGCAATCGTGGACCAGTGACCGGCGCGCGGCCAGCCGCAAGTTCTCTGGACTGCAACCCAGGGGCGACACCGCCATGTATGACGCCGTGGCCGACGCCATTCCCCTCGCGCAGCAGGGCACGAAACGCAAGAAGGCGCTGGTGGTGATATCGGACGGCAACGATACTAACAGCCGCATAAAGGTCAACGAACTCACGCGCCTGATTCAGGAAAGCGAAGTGCTCGTCTATGCGGTTGGCATTGAAGCGTCAGGGGGATCGGGTTCCTACAACCAGCCTTCCGCTCCGCAAAAGCTCAGTCGACCGCCTTCGCCGTCTCCGTTTCCGGGACGCAAGGTCACGACGCCTCCTCCGGCGCCTGCTCCCACGCCCACACGCAGCGCGCCGCCACGCAACAGCGGCTCAGGCGGGGACCGCGCCAACGAGACCGCGCTTCGCGCGATGACCGACGACAGCGGGGGACGGACGGAAATGATCTATTCGCCGCAGGATCTGGACCCGGCCACTGCCGGCATCGCCAGTGAACTCAGCCAGCAGTATTTCCTCGGCTACAGCTCAGCAGCGCCCAAAGACGGGCGCTGGCACACCATCGAAGTGCGGATCAAGCAGGGGTCGTACACCATTCGCGCTCGCAAGGGTTTTATTGCAGGTTAGTCGCCCCCGAGGCGACGTTTGGTATCGATGACGCGATAAGATGCGAACGCGTGTCTGATACGTCTTTAGTCTGGGCCGCGGCGCTCGGGCTCTCGGTCACCGGCAGCGTCTGCGGCCTTCTGGTCGCCGGCATCCTCCTCCTCGTTGGCCCCGAGGTTCGCAACCGGGTGGTGCCATCACTGGTGTCGTACGCGGTCGGCACGCTCCTTAGCGCTGCCGCGCTCGGGTTGATGCCGCAGGCGCTTGAAACCCTGTCGCCACAACGAGCCTTCGCGGCGCTGATCGGGGGCATCCTCACGTTTTTTGTTCTCGAAAAGCTCGTCCTGCTCCGCCACTGTCATGACGATGCGGAGTGCAAGGTGCATGAGAGTACCGTGACGCTTATGATTATCGGCGATGCGGTGCATGCGTTCGTTGACGGCGTGGCGATCGCGGCTACCACGTTGGTGTCAGTGCCGCTGGGAATCAGCACGGCGCTCGCGGCCATCGCCCACGAGATTCCGCAGGAGGCCGGCGACTTCGGGATTCTGCTGTCGGCTGGCCACTCGCGCAAGAAGGCGCTGATGCTCAACGCGACCTCAGCGCTTGGCGGAGTGGCCGGCGCATTGGCTATGCTGCTGCTGGGATCAGCGATGCCGAACGTCGCGCCCTATGTCCTCGCCTTCGCGGCCGGTAATTTTCTCTATGTCGCGATGGCCGATCTGATCCCGCACCTGCACCGCGGCGAGACCAACGCCACCAGCGTGCGCCAGGTCATCCTGATCGCCCTCGGCCTGCTGACCATCGGCCTCGTGGAGCAGTTGCTGCACTGATGCACTCGGGCTTGGATAACAGCCCGAGCTACGTCCGGAATGTAGCTCGGCCTGATTGTCGAGGCCGAGGCTAGACCGACAGGTCTTTTTCCAGGCGAATTTCGTCGCGCACCGCGATGCCCGCAAAGCCGGGGCGGCCGGACGCGCGCGTGATGAGCGAACCCGACGTGATTGACGCGATGCGGTACAGCTGGCGCTGGTAAAAGTACAGCGCCGGGAGGTTGTCGTTGGATGTCGCAATAACCGCACGGTGACGCCCTGCCTCTTTCGCAAGCCGCTCGGCCTCGTGCACCAGGTGGCCACCGACACCCGAACGTTGCCACATGGGGTCGGTGGCAAGCGCCAGCATCTGCAGGGCATCCTCAGTCAGCCGATACGCCAATGCGCCGGCCAGTTGATCGCCCTTCACCAGAGCCACCAGCGCCGGCATGTCCACGAGCGCGTGTTCTGCATCAAACGCGCCGACGCGCGTGCTGCCAAAGTCGCGCTGGAAAAGGTCCAGCACCGCGGTCCGCTCGGTGTCTTCGCACGGGCGGACAATGACGGGGGGTAGTTCGACATGGGGCCGGCAGCCGCACACCAGTTGAAGCCGCGCATCAGCCCAGTCCACAAATCGGCCACAACGCGAACATCGCAGCACGGACGGCTTGGCGGAAAACAGTGACGACCCCATAGCGCGCCAATTTACCATTCCGGCCCCCTGCCGGCCTAAACGGATACTTCCCCGTGGGCGTAAGCTAACCTGACGAAGCGCCGCCAAAGGATCTGCAATGCACACCACAATCGCGTTCCGCGGACTGACCGCAATCCTGTCCGCCACAGTGTTTCTGGCCGTCGGTCACGCCCAGCAGGCCGGCCAGGCCGACGGCCGCCGCAACCAACCCGCTCGCGACGCCCAGGTCCAGCAGGCCACCGGCACGGCGATGATCCTGGGACAGGTCGTTACCGGTGACAGCGGCACGCCGGTCCGGCGCGCACAGGTCAACCTCAGCGGGCAGGGACTGCGTGGACAGCGGACCACGATGACCGATGAGGAGGGGCGGTTCGTGTTTACGCTGCTCCCCGCCGGGCGTTACAACGTGACTACGTCGAAGGCCGGGCACGTGAACATCGCCTACGGCGCAAAGGCCCCGGGCCGCGCTGGCACCCCCATTCAACTCGCCGACGGCCAGAAACTGGAAGCTAAAGCCATCTCGCTGCCCAGAGGTGGCGTGGTCACCGGCATCGTGCTGGATGAAAACGGCGAGCCGGCGCCCGGCACACCGGTGCGGGCGATGCGGGAAGTGATTCGGACCGGCGAAAAACGGCTGGACTCTGCCGGCACCGACACCACCGACGACCGAGGTATGTACCGCGTCTATGGCCTGCAACCCGGCAAATACATCGTCTATGCGCAGCCCCGCAATCAGGGCTCAGGCGCACTGCAGGTGTCCATCGCGAGTGAGATCGAAGCAGCCGTAGGGCAGATAACCCAAATGCTGGGCGCAGGCCAGGCCGGAGGCGGAGGCGCGGGCGGTCGCAGTACGCAACTTGGTGACTTGCTCGGACAGATGGGCGGCGGCCGCGGACAACAGGCGTTTGAACAACTTCAGCAGCAACTTAATCCCGAGGGGCAGCCGACGGCCGCGTACGCGCCGGTGTTTTATCCAGGATCAACTTCGCCGTCGAGTGCGGCAACGGTGGAGATTGTGGCCGGCCAGGAGCGCTTCGGCGTGGACTTCCAGCTGCAACTCACCCAGACCGCGCAGGTGGACGGCGTTGTGCTGAGTCCCGACGGCGTGACACCGACCGGCACGCAAATCACACTCGTGCCAAAAGACACGCTGCCCGGCCTGCCCGGAGGCACGATGACCGCGCGTGCGGGGCGGGACGGACGATTCACCTTCCGCAATGTGATTCCCGGACAGTACTCCCTCGTGGCGCGAGGCCAGGTGCGGGTGGTGGACCCGGCGGCTCCGCAGCAGGAAGTTCCCGCAGCCGGCGGACGCGGCGGTGGGCGCGGCCAGACCGGTCCCCCGCCGCAGATTCTGTGGGCGATGGCCGACATAGCCGTAGATGGCACAGACCAGTCGGGCGTCAGCCTGCAGCTTCAGGAGGGCATGACCATCTCGGGACGCGTCACCTTTGATGGTGTTGGCGCTCCGCCGAGCGATCTCACGCGCCTGCGCGTCAATCTGGTCACTGTCGGTGCGCCAGCGGTGGACTTCGGCAACATCTCCGCGGCCTCAGTGGATGCGAGTGGCCGGTTCACTCTGCAGGGTGTGCCACCCGGACGTTATTCCCTGCGCGGCACTGGTCAGGGCGGCGGCGCCGGTGGGGGTAGAGCGGCGGCAGGCGGTGCCGCCGGTCTCGGTGCGGCAACGACGCCTCAGGGAACCGCCGTCAACTGGCAACTCGCATCGGCGATGGCGGGTGGTCGCGACAGCCTGGACTTCCCCCTTGTGGTCGGACCAGGCACAAACATCACCGATGCAGTGGTGACATTTGCCGATAAGTCCACGGAACTCACCGGCACGCTGCAGGACGCCACCGGCGCCGCCACATCCGACTATGCGATCATCGTGTTCCCGTCAGATAAGCAATATTGGCAGCCGCAGTCGCGGCGGATTGTGTCGGTGCGTCCAGGCACGGATGGCCGCTTCACTACGCGCAACCTGCCGCCCGGCAGCTACATGATTGTAGCGGTCACGGATGTGGAACCGGGCGAATGGTTTGACCCCGGCTTCCTCGAACAACTCGCCGCAGCCGCGATGCGCGTCTCGCTTTTAGAAGGTGAGAAGAAGACACAGAACCTCCGCATCGCCGGCGGAGGGTAGGCGAAAGACTCGGGCTTGAGGAACAGGCCGAGCTACGTGCCGTTCCGGACATAGCTCGGCCTGGTTCTCAAGGCCGAGGCTCGATCTACGTCGTGAACGTCTTCAGCCGCGCGCGTCCGCGTCGAATGGTGAACCAGATCAGCAGGATGAGCAGCACCACCGCGGCCGTAAACGCCCCGGCGAACAACGAGACTGTGCGATAGAGGATGGACTCAGTTTCCGTCCTCACCTCCATCATAACCGGCGTTCCGGCAAGCCGATCGCTCAGGCGCTGCTCCCAGGTCAGGATGTTGCCGCGTTCGAGTTCCCCTTCAGTGCCGTCCTCAAGCCGTCGCACGTTGTGCCACGTCACGCGGCTCGCCAGGTGCAGCTTGAATGCCACCAGCTCGCTGCCGTTCCAGCTCTGCCCCACCGGCGGAGTTCCGAAGGCCGCACCTGCGGTCTGGGTGTAGCGAATCTGCTGCGGCGTCAGCTCAAACCCGTACGCCGACCACGCGAGCGCACCACACGCCGATGCCTTGCGCACATCGGGCACCTGCATCCGCACCTGCACAAACCGTCGTCCGCTTCGGCGCCAGGGACGGCCGACGCGGGTCACCGAGCATCCGGCTGCTTCGAACACCTTTCGCACATCATCGCTGCTGAAGCGGGATGACGCCGACGGATCGAGCGGAAGGTTGTGCAACGCCACAAGCGCGGGCACCGACGCGGAAATCACGATGGTGGCCGAACCGTCGATCCCTAAATAGGTCTGCTCGTCGTATTCGTACTGCCGCACCAGCGGATTACTGCATGACATCGCCAACATGGCCACAACGGCCAAAAGGACCAGCAAGAGGGATGGCTTCGCGACGCGAACACGCACAGCCCGAATGATATACATTCTTCGCACCTTCATGCCGCGCCTCTTTTTGATTGACGGCAACTCGCAGATGTATCGCGCCTACCACGCGATTCGTGGCCTGACCGGGCCCGACGGCAAATCCACGAACGCGATCTACGGCTTCGCGAACATGCTGCGCAAGCTCATCGCCGACCACCATCCCGACTACCTCGTGGCCTCGTTTGACCTCCCCGGTCGCACCTTTCGGGACGACCTGGTGGCCGACTACAAGGCCAACCGCACGCCCATGCCCTCCGACCTCGCCGAACAGGTGCCTATCGTGCACGACGCGTGTGAGGCGATGGGCGTCCCGAACCTCACCTCGGAGGGCTTCGAGGCCGACGATGTGATTGGGACGTTGGCGGTGAAGGCCCATGCTCTGGGCTTCGAAGTGGCCATTGTCACGGCCGACAAGGACTTCTTCCAGCTTGTGACCGACGGCCTGCGCATCTACAACCCCAAAGACGAAGGCACCTGGTACGACGCCGAAGGCGTTGTCGCGAAGTTCGGCGTGCGGCCGAATCAGGTGGTGGATATCCTGGCGCTGATGGGCGACAGCGTGGACAACATCAAGGGTGTGCCGGGCATCGGTGAAAAGGGCGCGAAGGAATTGATCGGTACGCACGGCACACTCGACGCCCTGCTCGAAGCCGCGCCCGGGTTGCTGCAGAAGCGGTATCGCGAAGCGCTGACGCAACACGCCTCCGACGCGCGCGCCAGCCGGGTGCTGGCGACGATTCGCAGGGACGTGCCCGTCGAGTTTGATGCCGAGGCGCTGCGGTATCGCGGCCCAGATACCGCGCGGTGTTACGCGCTGTTCTCATCTCTGGGTTTCCGCACGATGACGGCCGACTACGCGCCAACTGCGGCCACATCGACGCACGACTACTCGATTGTGCAGTCGCCCGAAGAACTGGACGCGATTGCCGCGGAGATTCGAGCCAGCGGTCACGTCTCGATTGGCGTAGTCGCGACGAACGCGTCGGCGATTCAAGCCACGCTGGTCGGACTGGCACTGTCCACGGCCACGGGCCGCGCCCAGTACATTCCGCTCAATCACGTGGGGCTGACCGAGACGCCGAACCTGCGTGCGGCAGACGTGGTGGCGCGACTGGGTGCGGTTCTCGCCGACGAGGGCGTCGCGAAGATCGGGCACGACCTAAAGACCATCTCGGTGTTATGCGCGCGCACCGGGCTGCCGCTTGGCGGACTTGACTTGGACACGATGGTGGCCAGTTACCTGGTGGATGCCACGGGTTCGAGCCACAGCATCGATGAACTGGCTCTGGCGCGTACCGGTTACCGCGCCGTCAAGCTGGAGGATGTGACTGGGCGCGGAGCCAAGAGCGTGACCGAGGACGCGGTGCCGGCCGTAGCGGTGCTGAACTTCGCCGGCGAGCGCGCCGACCTGCCCCTGCGCATGGCCGACGGCCTGCGCGACGATTTGAAGAAGGCCGCGCTCGACGGGATCTATCGCGACATGGAACGGCCGCTCATCCCCATCCTGGCCGCAATCGAGCGCGCCGGCGTCAGGCTTGATGTGGCGGCATTGGCCCGGCTGTCAGAGTCCATGCAAACAGAACTCAACGGCCTCACCGCGCGCATTTTCGAGCTCGCCGGTGTGGAATTCAACATCAACTCCCCAAAACAATTGGGCGAGGTACTCTTTGATCGCCTGCAACTCCCTTCGTCGAAAAAGACCGGCAAGACAAAGACCATGTCGACGGCGGTGGACGTGCTCGAAGAACTAGCCCAGATACACGAGTTGCCGGGATTGGTGCTCAAGTGGCGGAGCGTGCAGAAGCTCAAGGGCGGATATGTGGATGCACTGCCGCAGATGATCAATCCTGCCACGGGACGCGTGCACACCACGTTTAATCAGGCGGTGGCGGCCACGGGCCGGCTCAGCAGCAGTGACCCTGGGCTGCAGAACATTCCCGTACGCACGGCGGCCGGACGCGAGATTCGCGCGGCATTTATGGCCGAGCCTGGATTCGTGCTGATCTCCGCCGACTACTCGCAGATTGAACTACGAGTGCTCGCGCACCTCTCGGGCGATGCCGCACTGGTGCAGGCGTTCAAGGACGGCGAAGACATTCACGACCGAACGGCCGAGCGGGTGTTTGGGCAACACTCCGGGCTCGACCTGCACGAGCTGCGGCGCCGCGCGAAGATCATCAACTACGCACTGCTCTACGGCAAGACTGCGTTCACGCTCGCCAAAGACATCGGTGTGCCGCAGCAGGCCGCGCAGGAGTTCATCGACGCGTACTTCGCGGGCTTCCCTGGCGTTCGCGCGTACATCGACCGCACGCTGGAAGACGCGCGTGTGTCGGGCCTGGTGCGCACCATCTCTGGCCGCCAGAGGCTGATGCCGGAATTGACGAGCCGCAATGGCCAAATTCGCGCTGCGGCCGAACGGGAAACGGTGAATATGCCGATCCAGGGCACAGCCGCCGACATCCTCAAGCAGGCGATGATCGATGTGGCCGCAGCGCTCGTTCGGCACAACGTCACCGCATCCACACCCAGCCGCATGATCCTGACCGTGCACGACGAACTGTTGTTTGAAGCGCCAGTCGCAGATGAGACCGCAATCACAAACCTAGTGCGCGACACGATGCAGAACGCCTTTCCGCTTACAGTGCCGCTCACCGTGGACGTGGGATCCGGCCCCAACTGGGATGCCGCAAAACCTTAGGAATTTTGGGGTGTTCTGGATGGCTCTCGGTTATTTGTTTCAGGTCATAAGTTTATGATTCTAAAAGACTTGTGGGTGAAATAGGCAGTATTTTGCCAGAAGTGGCTCTGGGGCGGCCCGTATAATTCCAACTCGTGGTTGAGCCCGTCATCATTTCCCGCGCCGAGCACACAATCTCGCGCCGCGACATTGATCCCGACGCGCTCAAGGTGCTCTATCGCCTCCAGCAAAGTCACTTCGACGCCTATCTTGTTGGCGGCGGTGTGCGCGACCTGTTGCTGGGCCGGCGGCCGAAAGATTTCGACATCGCCACAAACGCGCATCCCTACCAGATCAAGAAGCTGTTCAGGAACTGCTGGATCATCGGGCGACGCTTCCGCCTGGCGCACGTGAAGTTCGGACAGAAGACGATTGAGGTGGCCACGTTCCGGCGCAACGTCCCGGACCCACTGCCCGATGAAGGTGAAGGCCCGCCTGTCGTCGTGGCGTCGTCGCCGGAAGCCCCCCCCAGAGGCGATGGCCAGGACGGCATTATTCGGCGCGACAACACGTTTGGCACGCCGGAAGAGGATGCGTTCAGGCGAGACTTCACCGTCAACGCGCTGGTCTACGACATCGCGACGTATTCGATCATCGACTACGTTGGCGGCCTCGGGGATCTTGAGCGCCGCGTCATTCGTTCGATTGGCGATCCGATGGTGCGTTTCGTCGAGGATCCCGTGCGCATGCTCCGCGCGGCGGTGTTCAGCGCCCGCCTGGGCTTCACACTCGACGAGTTGGTGCTCGACGCCATCGCCACCCTGAAGCCCCTCATCGGCAAGGCGGCTGCGCCTCGGCTGCTCGAGGAGTACTACAAGATTCTGCGCTCGGGATACGCCGAGGCCAGCTTCCGCACGCTCAACAGCCTGGGCTTGCTTGAACTGATGACGCCCGAGTTGCGCAACCCGTCTGACGATGCGTGGGATTCGCTGGCGAGATTGGATACGTATCGGCGACGTTTCGATGCGCCTCCCTCGGAACTGACCAACGCGATTCTGATGGGCGCGTTGCTGGTGCCGGCCGGGCTCATGAGCCGCAAGGCGCCGGGCGCGGCCACCGACACGCGCGTCCACTTCGGGATTCTGCCGATTGCGCGGCGCGACATTGATCGGCTCGGCCAGATTGTGACCATGGTGCCGCGCATGCTGGAGCCCGAGCCATCGCCGCGCCTGACACGCAGCCTGCCTGGGCGGCCCGCGTTCCGCGATGCGCTGTTGTGGCTGGAGATTTTCACCGACGCGCCAGAAGAACTCGCGGCGTGGACCGCGTTGCAGGCCGCAGCGCCGGCGCCTGGTCCTGAGGGCGAGGACGCATCTGGACCTGGTGGCACCGGCCGTCGCAAGCGCCGCCGCCGTGGACGCCGACGAGGGGGACGAGGGAAGACGTCGGCCTCAGAGTAGACCCACCGCCTTCGGCTGAGGATCGGGATTTTTGTGCGGTTCTCGTAGGGCGGTCCGGCGGTGGTGAGTCGCCTCACTTTTTTGGATATCCTCCCCTATGCCGTTCGCCTCCCTGCATCCCCTCAGCCAGCTCTTGCTCCAGTTGGTCACGGTGCTCGTGACGGCCCGGGTGACCGGATTACTGTTTGCGAGACTGGGACAGTCCGCGGTCATCGGTGAAATCGCCGTAGGCGTCATGCTCGGCCCGTCGCTATTAGGGTGGATAGCCCCGGGCGTGTTCCAGACGCTATTCCCTGCCTCATCCCTCGGAACGCTCCAACTCCTGAGTCAGATCGGCGTCTGTCTCTTCCTGTTTGTCGTGGGCATGACGATTGACGTGGGCCACCTCAGGCAAAAGGCGCCCGCGGCCATTGTGATCAGCAACGCCAGCATTATCGTTCCCGCCCTGTGTGGCGCGCTGCTTTCACCCTGGATCTTCCCTTCGCTGGCAGGGCCCGACGCCACCCCCACGTCGTTCACCGTGTTCATGGCCATTTCGATGAGCATCACGGCGTTTCCGGTGCTCGCCAAAATTCTCGATGAGCGAGGGTTGTCGGCCACATCCCTGGGTGCGATGGCGCTGACGTGCGCCGCTGTGGGTGACGTCACCGCGTGGACCATGCTCGCCGGCGTCATAGCAGTCACACAGGAAGGAGCCTGGACGGAGTCGATTGGGACCCTGGTCCGCGTGGCCGTCTTTGCCATTGTCATGCTCTTCGGAGTGCGGCGCGTACTGCCCCGGTTGATGGGGTCGGCCGCACAGCGCGATGCGACGCTTGGGCCGAACGTGCTGGTGGTCGCACTGGCGCTGATGCTTGCGAGCGCGCTGACCACAGAACTCATCGGCATCCATGCGCTGTTCGGCGCGTTCCTGGCCGGGGTCGTCATGCCCAGACACGGCTCGTTGCGGCAGCAGGTAATCGTGCGTATCGAGGATTTCAGCGCCGTCTTTCTCCTGCCACTGTTCTTCGTCGTAACCGGCCTCCGCACAAGCATCACGCTCATCAACGACCTGCAGGGCTGGGGCATCTGCGCCGCAATCATCCTGATGGCCACCGCCGGCAAACTCGGCGGCACCTATGTCGCCGCGCGATGGACCGGCATGACACGGCCGGACGCGTTCGCGCTCGGCGCCTTAATGAATACGCGCGGCCTCATGGAACTCATCGCCCTCAACATCGGCTACGACCTCGACATTCTTTCGCCTCGCATCTTTGCGATGCTTGTAATCATGGCCCTGGTGACGACGGCGCTGACCGGACCGCTGCTGACATGTTCGAAGCGATGGCGGTGATGCACAGATGATGAGGACGAAGCGGCCGCTTCGAGAACCCCTGCGAGATGCGACGGGCCCGAAGCTGAAGAACTACATCACGCCGGCAGGGTTGCAGCGCCTGAAAGATGCCCACCGGTTCCTGATGAACAGGGAACGGCCGGCCGTGACCAAGGTTGTGGCGTGGGCCGCGTCCAACGGCGATCGCAGCGAAAACGCCGACTATCTCTACAGCAAGCGGCGGCTGCGGCAAATCGACTCGCGGATTCGTTTTCTGTCGAAGCGAATCGATGCCGCGGAAGTCGTGGACCCGGCTGCGCCTCGGCCGGCGTCGGCAGCCGAGCGAATCTTCTTCGGGGCCACCGTCACCTATCGAAACGCGACCGGCTACGAGCACGTGGTCAGCATTGTCGGCATCGACGAAGTGGACGTGAATCGTCATTACATCAGCTGGAGGTCGCCGCTGGCGCGTGCGCTTGTGAAGGCCGGCGTCGGTGACCGCGTAATCCTGCGTGCACCGAAAAAGACGGAGTACCTCGAAGTTCTAGACGTGGAGTACGCGGCGATTCCGATGGAGCCATTCCGCGAACCACCGGGCGCCGAGGCGGCCTCCAACGTCCTGCGTTAAGCTGTGGCTATGAGACCGGAGTGGGTGCGCATCGCATCTAGGATGGTCTGGTGGGACACGCCGGACCGCGTGCTGGCACGCGAGGATGACTTTCTCCGCCGGGTCATGGCGCTTGGAAATCTTGCCGACGTCAACTACATCGAGAACACGTATGGCCCCGACCGACTGCGCCGTACTCTGAGAACCGCATCCGTGGGCATCCTGGATCCCCGGTCGTGGCACTACTGGCATCACCGGCTCGGACGCGGGGCAGCTGGCCCCCTGCCATCCCGACAGTGATCGTGAACACACTCGCGCCACAGTTCAACATCCTCCCGGCGGCGCAGCGGCGCTTCCGTTTCTCGCACACGCTGAACTGATTCAGGCAGCACCATCAACGGCGACATGCCTGATTGACCGGGCTGGACCGGTGGAGGTGTCGTTTTTCAGAGGCCTCCCGCTTGGACGAGTCGGCGAGGTTTCTATCTGTGCCGACAACGGTGTACGCGTGGCATCGTTGCTGGACCTGGCGGCACGGAAGGGAGCGATCGGTTGAGTGAGTTCATCAGTGAACTTCCACTACCGACCGGCTGTCAAATGGCCGCCGGCCATGACGGCCGCCAGAGCTGCGCCCCGCCCCACATGTTCACTGCAACCGGGCCCCCAAGACTCCAGGACCCCGAACTCCGGACCCTAGACTCTAGGCGCAACCGCTAGTCGTGCCGCAATTCGCGCACTTGTAGCACGCGCCTGAGCGGACCATGATCGAGCCGCAGGTGGTGCAGGGCGGCGCGTCCTCCTGGTTCTGCATCGACGAGAACTTCGACGCCAGCGATGCTGGCTTGGCGGCCGCGGGCGCCGCAGCAAGCGCTGCCACGTCCAGCGTCAGTTGCTCGGGCGTCGTGACCACTTCGGCCACGTTGACACCTGCGCGGTACTGTGCCTCAGGCGACAGGAACTTCGCGGCCATCCAGCGGAAGATGTAGTCCACGATGGACTTCGCGAAGCGCACGTCCGGGTTCTTGGTCATGCCGGCCGGTTCGAAACGCACGTGGCTGAACTTGTCCACCAGGTCCTGAAGCGGCACGCCGTACTGCAGCGCGTAACTGATCGCCTGCGCAAACGCATCGGCGAAGCCCGAGATGGTGGACCCTTCCTTCGCCATCGTGAGGAACAACTCGCCCGGCATGCCATCTTCGTAAAGGCCCACGGTGATGTAGCCTTCGTGGCCGGCGATATCGAACTTGTGGGTGATCGAACTGCGCTCGTCGGGCAGCTTGTGGCGGGCCGGCATCGGCGCGGCCTCGGTCGCCTGTTCAAGCACTCCGGCGCGCATCACGGCCGCCTTCGACGTGTTGAGCGGCTGCGTGCGCTTACTGCCGTCGCGGTAGATTGATACGGCCTTTGCACCGATGCGCCACGAATCAATGTAAGCCTGTTCGATGTCTTCCACCGTCGCGGCCTTCGGCACGTTGACGGTTTTGCTGATGGCGCCCGAGATAAACGGCTGCACGGCGCCCATCATCTTGATGTGGCCCATGTAGTGGATGGACCGCGTGCCCTTCATGGCCTTGAACGCGCAGTCGAACACCGCCACGTCCTTGTCCTTGAGGTGCGGCGCGCCTTCAATTGTTTCCTGCTCATCGATGTAGGCCAGGATGTCGGCCACCTGCGGCTGCGTATAGCCCAGTTTCCTGAGCGCCATCGGCACGGTGCCGTTGACGATTTTCATCATGCCGCCGCCGACGAGTTTTTTGTACTTGACCAGCGCGATATCTGGTTCCACGCCGGTGGTGTCGCAATCCATCATGAACCCG
>SXGR01269063.1_pt1 | contig 20649 bp, 14 predicted proteins | sample 3174711 | NCBI WGS metagenome assembly SXGR01 (sample SAMN11356860, study PRJNA531348) | freshwater metagenome | isolation source: freshwater sample F1-60 | place: China: Fuxian Lake, Yuxi | collected 2017-12-25 | reverse complement strand
TGTTCTTCAGCGGGGATAAGCCTTGGTCTGCGTGCCACTCCGCGACCGGTCTGCTGGGCGTGACGGTTTCCACGAGAAAGCTGGCGTAGGGCATGTCCTCCCCGTCCTCCAGGGTGCCAGACATGTTTAGAGGGACTGGCCTGCCGCGCGGGGATTCCAGCACGTACGGGTCGGGCACGCGGACAGAGTGGAGCAACACACTCTCGTCCAGCACGACGATACTGACGACTGCTTTCAGGTGGAACGCTGTTACGAGGAGGGTGGTGTTCCCGGTGGCCAGGCCAGCCACGAGGAGCCTGTCTGCTTGGACGGACACGCTCGCCAGGGAGGGGTCTCCAGCAGACGCATTTTCGATGTCCCTACCCGAGAGCGGGATGACCGTGCCCTCTCGAAGGACCAGCTTCACGACGACGGGCTTGGCCTGGAACCTGACAGAGCAGTGAATCCGCTTCAGGGAGAGTTCAACAGGCGAGACGACCAGCTCATATGGCTCCGTCAGACTAACCACAACAGTGGCTTGCAGGCTTTCTGATGACCCAGGATGCAGATAGTCCAGCAGGATCTGGGTAGTATCTTCGAATGACGGAACCAGCCGCCTGACAGTCCAGGTCTCTGTCCTCACGTCAAAATCAAGCAAGAGCCTGTCATACTCCACAAGCAGCCTGGGATCCGTCAGGGCCAGCAAAGCTCCCCCAGGATACAGCGTGATGTTCCTGAGACTGAAGCTGGAAGGCACCAGATGCGCTATAGCGGACCCGGCACCCGTCGCCAGCACATCACAACAGACACGCAGATCTGTGGGCGCCTGTTTCTGCCAGTCCACTGGGCCGGGATCCGAGAAGCCTGCAGTGACCGCGTTGATCCTGGACAACACCGAATGGACGGACCCAACCCCCAGCCGCACGGTGAACTCGTAGGTGGTGTTTCCAGGCTCCGCAAGAGAAACCCGCAGCCTTGAGAGCCCATTCAGCAAGACGGTCCCTTGGAAAGAACCCAGGAGGAGCCTGCCCGTCCGCCTGCTGGCCGGGAAGTTACCCGAGAGCTCCACACCCGACCCCCCTTCTCGAACGACGCACTGGGAGAGCGGGAGTTCGCCTGGAGTGCACACTGGGGCCAGGTCCAGACCAGGCAGCGAGACCACTGCTCTAAAAAGCGTGAGTGGGCTGGCGCAAAAGAGGAATACAGGGACGGCAAGCTGCCCCCCTACCGGAACCGCTGGCAAGGGCGAGCCCTCCCCGTCCTGCCCGAAATCCACCTGCCACGGCCGGTCTGCCACGACGTTGACCTGGATAGACTTGCTGAACACGAGCGGCAGGGCACCCTGGCAGGACCGGATCACTCCAGTCAACAAGACAGGCTCGTAGTGATCGGACAAGAGGGACAGGTCACCAGACGGCAGGACGTCCAAGACCCCCACCGGCTCCGTCTGCCACCTCACGACCTTGGCCAGGAGGTGCTTGCTGTCACCCGTGAAGACAGCCGGCTCAAGGGTCGAATGCATCGGCAGGCGGGCGAGAAGGGGGGCAGCCCACACCCCCGGGACGGCGTCGAGCGAGAGGCCAGTAAATACGAGACTCTCCATGGTCACCAGCACATCCACCGACACACTGGAGTGCCCGTACGACGCGTTGACCCAGGCCCGTCCAGGCCACAGGGCCTCCACGTATATCCCTGTCCGATCCAGCCGCAGGAAGGTCCCGTCGGTTGTGACTGCCCCTTGCACGGAGGCCCGCGCGCCGTCCGTGAGCACAGCCTGCAGGGACAGCTCTCCTCGCTCCCACACGCGCGTGCAGTGGATCTGGCGGAGGACAGGTGGGACAGAGAGTTTCAAGGAGGCCAGAGCATGCACCTCCATCCCAACAGTGTTCTCGCTCAGGGTGAATGCCCAGCCAGCCCCGAAAACAACCCGTATTATCAGCGGGCCTTGCTGTAAGGGGATCTCCGGGAAGGATTTGCGCTCCCCATTGACCAGCAAGGCTGTGTCGGGTGGGTCAGGCATAACCAGGACGGTCCCGTTATACAGGGTCAACTCCACGGCCAGCTCCAGCACGGTGACGTAGCGAAACGGGGCCATGCCAGCACCATCCCCTGCGGGAGCCAACTTCACCCCGGGATCACAGACCCTCTGGTTGCACAAGAGCCTCCAGGATGTGGCCCACCGCTCGATGACAAGAACCTCCACGCTGGCCTGCGTGAAGGCAGTCGACACGCTGACCGTGCCACCCACCACACCCACCACGAACTCGCCCTCCAGGACGCCCGCCCCGCTGACCTGCAGGAGCTCCAGCCCGTCGTGAGTGCTACCATCGACCAAGAGACGCCTGACGATAAACCAGCTCACAGGAACACTGGATGGAAAACGGGTTGGCCAGCGCTGAGAGAGCGGATCCACGCGCGTCGCCAGCATACTCGGGCAGCGCGGGCACACCAGCTCCGCCGACACCACCGAGCTGGAATACACAGTCACATCAAGAGTCCTAGTTACGCATGGAGCCCCCGGCAGATGGAACGTCGCGTTGGCTCGCCCTGGTTCATACAGGGTCTCGAGCCACCCCCTCCCCATCCGTAAGCCAGGCGAAACTGTCAAACCCAAACGATCCAGAACATCCACCCCCGAGCCGTCTGACAGGACCAGACGTCCCGCTAGCAGCTCTGCCCTGCTCGGGACCAGCTTCGACAGGTCCTGCTGCACGACCAGGACCGTCCTGGAGAGCTCGAGTTCCAGAGCGGCAGGAGATGCAGGAAGAACGGGAATCTTCCAGCCCCCCGAGATCCGCACGCAGCGCGGGGATTCCCCCTGCTGGACGAGCCGAAGCCAACGCCCGTCTGTCTGCACGCGTGAAGGGTCCTCGCTTGTCACTGGATATGGGACAATCTCATCGCCACGAAAGAAGAGAGCGCCAGCCCGATCATTCCCCGAGCTTAAGAGAGACGGTCGAAGCCGGAATCCCCCGCGCCGGGTCCAGTTTCCAGCAAGGAGGAACAGGCTGTCGGGGGTTCCTGCACCGCTCGGGTCACACTGCAAGTGCAGCAGGACAGGCTGGCCAATCGTGACGTTCCCGCCCTCTGGACAGACCACCTCGTCATTGGCCAAGACAAACGGGGTAATGTCCATCACCCGCCCGAGGAGGGTTCCAAGCACCACCATCCGCCCCCCACCGACAAGCAGCGCCCGCACATTCTCCGGCTGCAACACGCGCACCACGGCACCCAGCTTCTGATCCTGGAAACGGATCACCACCATGCACGACCCCGGCCCGCGCGGCACGATCCGCTGGCAGGACGCGACCTCCAGGACACCCGTCGAAAGCGATGTGCACTGGGCGTCCACGGTATCAACTCTTCGCGTGTTCCAGACGCCCAGCACACCCATCTGACCCGGGAAAACAACGGCTGCATCCTGCACACCTTGCCAATGCACGAGCTGGGTCCGGCTGGGCAAAGCGAACAGGCCAGTACAACGAGGATAGTCTGTCAGGACATCCACAAACCCGTTGCTCAGACAGGAACCCCCCTGTCCCTGCACCCTCACGGCGAACCAGCCTTCACCCACCATGAGCTGTGCACCGCCCGGGCTCACACGCAGGACTCGCAACAGACCCGCATGCTCGCCGTCCAGACGAAGATCCAGCCGTCCTAGCAGACCTCCCACCACGATTGATCCAGACGCGTCACCGGAAATGGCCAAGACCCCATCCGATAGTTCCTGCTCTACAGGCAGGCTCGTCTGAAACGAAAGGAACCCAAAGGCTGGTCGAATCTGGAGGGACAGCTTGAAGGCCAAGAGGCGATCTGGCGCATTCAAGACCCGCACGTCAAACCGCAGAGTCGATCCAGGAAAGCGAGCACCATACGGACCCTGCAGCATGAACGCCACCACCCACTCGCCAGTAGGCGGGCACTGCAGGGATTCCAGCCCCGCCATGACCAGAGCAGATCCCACAGCCCCATTCCTGCTCGTCACACGCACCATCACGTCCTGAACGGGGCAGAAGCTGGTTGTCTGGCACACCCCCGGTTCACCAGGAGCACACGGCCCGCGGAACAGAAGGTGCTTGCCAGACGGATCAAGGATCTCAAAAGTGGCTGCTTGAATCGGCCTGGTCCTATACAACACGGTGAACCCCTCTCCCTGCCTGCACAGCGCCGGATAGAAGGTCTCGTTGTAAGGGACGACACGCACCCCTGCCATATCAGAGCCGCGCGAGGACGGAGGGACCAAGGTGCTGCTGGACAGCTCCGGCCGTCCCAAGACGCGCAGGGTATGTCTGCACCAGGCAAAGGGCTCCAGCCGGAATGATTTGACCCGGAGGACCCCATCCTGCAAGCGGCCAGAGTCTGCCAGAGCAATGCACTCATCCCCTCTTCTCCCATCCACGCTGATCCAGACAGAACTGGTGTTGCCTGGTAAGACGGCTGGTCGGCACCCGCTTGTCATCGTTGGTGTCTTGCCACACGGGAGGCAGTCAGTGTCACCAGCACTGCTGAACTCTGACAGGCTGTTACACGCAGCGCATGACGTCCCTGCAAAACCAGCCTGATACATCCCAGCAGGGCACAACAGACAGACTGTCCCACCCCCAGCGCCTTGGAATGCCCCAGGGTAACACGACTCACACCTTGAAGCCCCAGCCAACGCCTGAAACGAGCCAGCGGGGCATGGTAGGCACTGGTTCCTCCTCTCCTCTGACTGGAAGGTCCCGGGAGCGCAAGCCAAACAGCCGGTTGACCCCGTTTCCGATGAATACGTCCCAACAGGGCACGACGCACAGGTCTTCTCGGTCAACGCGCCAAACACAGACGAAAATGTCCCTCCCGTGCACTGCTTGCATATTTCTCCAAGCAGGAAAGAACCTGGCTTGCATCCAGTGGGAAGCAGCCTGAAAAGCGCCCTCCCCGAATCATTCAGCACTGATCCGTCGATGCGCGCATACCCGTAGCTCAGGACATATCCACACCCGAGCTCTACGGAGAGCGGGCCATCCAGAAACACCACGAAATGCGTCTGTTCCTGGCTGCCATCCAGCACACCCTTGTCCTCCAAGCCCTCAGAGCAGCGAGTCCCAGCAGGACAGACCAGTGCCCCAGTGCAATTACCATCCACCAGCACGGGTAAGAGACCTGCCCGCGCGTCCATGTGCGTCCCGTTACAGACCAGACCCGGATCCTTGCACTCAATGGGCTGGGCAGATCCAGATGGACAGAAGGTCCCGTCCCCGCAGGCAAGGCAGGAACCACCCCCGTCCGCCGCGAAGCTGCCGGCAGGGCACGGCAAGCACGCATCCATGCCCGCCTGGCCCAAACCCGTCGAAAAGAGGCCCGCCTGGCACTGCAGGCACTGATGGTCCTCACTGGCACCCAAGAAGGAGCTGTAGGTGCCCGCGGCGCATGGCAAGCACGCCCCACCTGTCCCTCCCACGCCTGTCGCGACTGTTCCTGCTGGACAGAGAGCGCATGCTGAACTGCCAGTCCCCTGCTCGTAGGTGCCTGGCTTGCAGGCCGCGCATGCCACACCTCCTCGACGCTCCTGAAACGTCCCTGGCGCGCATTCCTGACACGACCAGCTCCCCAGCACCGACGCGTAGGTTCCAGCGGCGCAGTCGATGCAGGAAAACTTGGACGTCCGCGCAAAACCCAAGTGTGCCGTGCCCGGACCGCACGCAATGCAGGACGTGCTGGACATCCCCGGCTGGAAGGTTCCGGGTTTACATCGGGTGCAGTCTGGCCTTCCCTTTTCAGCCTGGAAGTGACCGGGAGAGCACTCCTCGCACGCGGAGGCGCCCTGTTTGGCCTGCATGGCACCGGCGGGACAGGCCATACAGGTGGTGCCATTGGACGACGACAGGAAAGACCCGCTCTGGCACGGCTCGCAAAAAACAGAGGCTGGCTTCGTCGAGAAATAGCCGGGACCACAGGCGACACACACTGCACGCCCCTCCAGCCCCTGCGCGAAACCGGCTTGGCATGACACGCACGCCGTCGAGCCCATCGCGGGCTGGCCTGTTCCAGCCGGGCAGTCATCGCACGTACTTTTGCCGATCGCGTACTGGAAAGTCCCCGCAGCGCAAGCCAGACAGCCGTCCATCCCGCTCTCGTGCGCGTAGGTGCCGGGAGCACACCGTTCACAGCGGGTAGTGCCCGTCCCGCTGGAATACGTTCCGCTCATACAGCTGTAGCAGGTTCCGCCCTGAGGACTATACTCCCCCGGTCGACACAGCGCATCCGAGGAAGGCAGGAATACAAGGAGAAGCCAGAACAGTAGCGAAACCATCCCCAAGCAGCTGTTCCGGCGGAAAGCGAGCAACATTTTATACACTGAGACAGCCTGGAACGTATTAGAGAGATGCAGCCCCCTCAGCCCCAGATTCATGACTCCTGCAGAGATGTGCGTACTCTTCAGCGCGGACATACTCGCATTCACGCTCATATGGTTCACCGGATTCGCCGAGAGGGATGGCACAGCAGACAAAAGGCCATGCAAGAGCGGTGCAGAGGCAGCTGGATATCCAGAGGTCAGGGATCGCCTTGCTGGAAGCGAGCTGCAACATGAGTTGATCTGGAACGTGGCAGCCTTCTTTGGTTTAAAAAAATGAGCCCTTTTTATTGCATGCGCGTGGGGTCGGTTTTAGGCGAATTTTCCCGAACCCCGGTTTCGGACGAATTTTTTTGAACATCGGTTTTAGACGAATTTTCTCGAGTTGCAGACTAGTATAATTTGATAGAAACCGAAATTTATGGTTTCTTTCCGATAGATCGGCACGCACATGTCGGACGATGACTGCTGTTCCAGGGAGGAGGCCGAGCTCTTCCAAGAGGTTCTCGATGGCATCCCCGAGTTTTCACCGCCACACCCCACTCAAGACGAACAGGAAGAAGGAGGTGGACAAGACGGCTCCCAACAGCAAGACCCCGCTCCCTCTCAGCAGTTCGGCCCAGGTTTTCCTAACATCCGGCCGCACCGAAGCCCTTCCCCGCCGGCGAGATCCCAGCAAGGGCGCAAAATCAGAGCGAGCTTGCGGACCTTTTGGGGCGAGAACATCCCAGAGAGCCTCAAGCAGTTTGAGATCCCGATGGAGAGCGTCTTCAAGCCAGTCTGCATGTCCCCCACGAAGGAGCAGCTGGCCACCATGTCCGCCCGCTCCAAGTGCATGGAGCTATTGATGCCCGAACACCAGAGTCTGCTGTCCTCACCAAACAAAGGGCTCCCTCTCTGCTTTCTGGCCAGAGCTGCCGAGGGCCTACCAGTGCACATGCAGAAGGCCCTGTTCTTCTTCACGTCGGTAGCCAACAGCGCTCTGGACCTCGGGCACTACGCTGCCCCCTCCGGCACGACCGACGTCGTGCACGACAAGATGGAGCCAAAGGTGGTCCGGCGGCTGGTGAGCACGGGGGTGGGCCTGGAGCCGGACGGGATCATCCGAGACCCCATGCAGACGGCGAGCGGGTTCATCTCCATGAACGAGATCCTCCGGAAGCGCCAGAACGAGCGCGCTTCCGAGACGAAGGAGCTGGTCCCACCACTCAGCGTCTACATTGGCTTCACGGGAGCGGTCTTCAGCGAGAATGACGGCAAGGAGAAACGAGAGGTATACGCAGCGCTCTTCGTCGTCCCTGCAGATAATTTCGCGCTGATGCCGTACATCCTCGAGAAGTTCCTCATGAAGCCCAAGATGGGATGCCAGAAGTACGAGCAGCTGATGGAACTCTACCTGGAATCCAGCAGCTTCCTCAGAGAGATCATGCGCTACGAGTGCTTCTGCAATCTCGACGCGGACGAGAACGAGCTCGGTCTCCCAGAGGATTACTGGCTCGAGCCCGGCGGTGTGCTGGGGACATCGACAGTGCTGTCCCCGTTCCAGATCCCCCTCAAGATCTTCAACACGATCAGGAACGAGCACCCAAACGCCGATCTGTCGTCCATCCGGATCATCGGGTGTCCAGAGATGACCTTCCAGCGGTCGGACGAGTACACAGACGCCTGGCTGGAGTACATGAACAAGTCCATCAACAACGATGCGATGCGCCAGGAGAACCTGGGCAACGAGATCGGCAAGTACGACAGTGCCAAGGACAAGACTGACCTGCGGATGCACATAGGGCACAGCGGCGGCTGGCCCCTCGAGGTCGACCAAGACACCAACGAGGTGACCGTGTTTGGCCTGCCCCCGCTGCCCCTCATGCACAAATTCGACGCGAACGGGGCGCGCGGGAACTTCTCCGTGTTCATCGCGAGCATAGGGGACGCCGACCAGGCCTTGCCGGACCTCACACGGGCGATCCTGACGGCGTTTCTGGTGCACAGCTCGGATGTGGACACTCGCCCCGAAATCGACCACCTGCTCAAGGACAAGCGCAAGGCCAACCCCCTACTAGTGTTGCGGACGTACTACGGGCCGGATGCAGACCCCTTCAGCGCGCTGGTCCTCGCGAACCGGCAGCGCATGTGGGCCGAAGCCTTGCGCTCGGACATCCAGGTAGTGCCTATTTTGTACCAGAGGCCTGGTTTTCCAGCTGACTGTGTGTTTGCCAGATGAGACGGTCCAAGGGTGCGCCCATCCAGGAGGTCCTGCGCATCACCAAGGACTATCTGGCCAGCGTGACGAAGAACCTCGAGAGCATGATCGAGTGCCAGGTTTTCAGAAGCGCCACGGTGACCCAGATGAAGGCCGTGTTTGACCTCATGCCATTTGAGGATGTGTGCACCCGCGCGCCACACTCGATCGCCAACACCCTGCGCGAGAAGAGCGCGAAGATTTCCAAATCGCGCCGGTACGACAGCGTATACCGTGCCTGGCACAGCTTTATGAAGATCTGGGAGGACATGAACCGCTTTTTCTGCCTGAACTCGGGGAACCTGCTGGGGGCGGTGGAGGTCATGCTGTCCCAGCTCATGTTCAAGTTTGCCCACACCAACGAGACCTGGTACTGCCCCACACACCCTTCACCGCCTGGCTTTGCGAGCGCTAACCTGCGCACTCACAGGACCTTCTTCTTCGTGACAATCGTGGTGATGGCCGGAAACGGGCACTTCCAGTGCCAGACCCCGGACGGGCCCGTGCCGTGCCGGATCAAGCCCAACACCACAGGCATGGATTTCCTCCTGGCTCGGGTGATGGAGATCTGGAACGCGCTGTACGACAAGCTGATGATTCCGCCCAAGGACAGGCACAACCTCATCCTGAACTGCATGCGCTATACAGCGACCGTGTGGGAGAACCTGGTGACCGCGCAAGCAGCGGCCGGCCGTCTGGTGGCCGTCCCGCCACCCGACGCGAACTTCCAGGCCATGTCACTCACGGAGATCAGGGACAGCCTGAAGAGCCTGATCCAGTACGGCCCGCCCCGGAACGAGCAGGTGGGCCAGACAGTCTCGTTCAACAGCCAGGAGGTCAACACCACGCGCGTCGCCTCGACCAAGCGCAAGCTCGGGAACAACAACATCGTCGTGCTGGCGTCCAACGTGGGCAGCAAGAATGCTGAGCAGAAGGAGGAGGGCAACACGCTTGACGTGGTCTGCCACGTGGTCTCACCCGGCGTGCCCCCGCCCACAGCCAAGCGCATGCGGACCGAGCTCAACGACACGGAGACCAACGCCAACACCGCGCGGAACCAGCCGCTGGAGAACCAGGACACAGCCGTGAACTGCATTGCGTACACGTCCAACTTCGCGGCCCTGTACGTGGGCCTCCTGAACCACATTGGAGCCTTCCCGACCGAGGTCAACCCCGGGGTCGGGGCCTTTCTAGACTGGGGATTCTTCTACATCAAGCAGTACGCCTCGAGCTGCATGGACGTCTTCGTGCGGGACAACTTCAGCCGGATGCGGGAAGGGTACAAGTCCCGCGGGGTCATCATGTCCATCTGGCTCAAGACCCTGCACACCCTGTCGCTGGGCAAGCCCAAGGACGAGACGATCCAGCATCTCTGGCTCGACATCCACACCGATGCGCTGGCCATGACCTGCGTGCCAATCGTCTTCTGCAACCTCTTGTACCGCGGTGTCCACATGGGCAGCCTGATCATGGCCAACGTGTTCGCGACCCACCTGCGGGCCCCGGTCGTCAGCATCAAGAGCCTGAACACCTTCTTCGAGCTGGAACAGCCGCCCGACCTCGACAGGATGGAGCCCGGCTTCCGCGAGGACTACTCGCAGATACAGGAGTTCATTCGTCTCTGCGTCATCAACAACCGGTTCTGCCCGCCCGAAGACAGCCCCCTCTGCGCCCACTCGAACATCTCGTGCTACATATCCGGCGACGCCACCCCCGACCTGCTGCCGGTGAACCCCAAGACAAGCCTGATGCGCGTGCCCATGGGCAAGGACAAGGACGAGAACCACGACATATCGCACAAGATCGCCCTCAGGATCGCCGCCCAGTTTGGGGAGGAGCTGTTTGGGCAGTGTCATATGGGCCCAGAGGTCTCGACCTACCGACTGGCCCTGGTGTATCTGGCCGAGCGCTTCGCCCCTGACTTCCGCGGCCTGCTGAGCCCCAGGATGTTCTGCAGCCGCCAGCACCTCCTTGCGTTGGGGCTCGAGCGCTCAGCCCCGGGCATGATGGACTACATGGACTCGGGCCACCCACCCTTCGCCCGCCAGTTCAACATCCGCGCCCGCGATCAGGTGCAATCCCAGGCCATCGGGGTCAACGTCTGGTCCCTCCTGACCGTCCTGGCGCTCATCGGAAACACGGACATCACGCCGGACGCCAGCAACAGCTTCGCAAACAGCCTGGCGGAAATCATCCTCTCGCACGCCCCCGCCGCCTGCACTCCCGGCGACGTCTGTGTGACCCCGCGCTTCGGTCCGTCCACCCAGCCGGTCAAGCTTTACATCCCGGAGATGAAAGAGCGACCCAAGCACTTCCTCCGCCCAAACGAGCCCTCGTTCGTGCGCAACGGGATCCTCCCGATCGCCAAGGCGTGCGGCCGGTTCGTGCCTGCCTGACAGCATGGCTTCGTGTGATTCTCCAGCTCACACCGCGCTCGTGGCAGGTTCGCCCCCGAGGACATGATGCACGTCCCCCAGCTCAGCGCCGTCTGCAAGCAGCTGCACTGCGACATCATGGAGGTCCCTGCCAACGCGTTCACGGTGCGTGTTCTGCTTGTTCTTAAACCCCATAATCCTTGTCTGACACGGCCTTTTCAGTCCCCTTATCACCTCATGCCAGATGTCTCGTACACGTTCCACACCCCACACCCACCCGAGGGCCAGCTAAAGGCAGTGGGGCTCCTGCGGGTGGACTTGGATCTCGAGAAGGTGGCCTTGGAGACGTACCATGGCGACAGCTTCGACCATGCTGTGACAGAAAACCTGGACTTCATGGCCTGGGAAAGTAAGATCCGGGCGAAAGGCATCGTACTCACCCCGCTCATCCAGAGGGCGGGCGCTGCTGTGGTGATTGTCGAGACCAATCCAGAAACCAGAGAGGAGACCCGCCAGATCGGCTGTCTAGTCCCGCCGCACGAGAACGATGGCAGCCTGTTTGACCCGTCCGACCTCACGTACCACGCGCTCCTCACGTCCAATATGAACACCGCCCGGGTCTTCTTCATGGACATCCTCTCGGAGTGCCTGCTCCCCGTCGGCGAGGTGCTCTACCTGAACATGGCGGTGCTTGACGACGCCCGCTTCCGCGAGCTGGGCAGGGGGGGCAAGGTACTCTACACCCGCCTGGACGTCCCGCACGTCCGGGTCCCGGAGGTCGGCAAGCTCTACGTGACGTGCCTGCACCAGCCCAGGGGGTCGAACCGCAGGACCGCCCGGAGCGCCACTGCCATCACGCTCGCTGTGAACCCCTGGGACGTACAACTGGCGTCCGTGTACTCTGGAGATCCGGCGAACGTGGTCAAGCATCTGCACTAGTCGTTATAAAAACAGTCTGTCCCACCGCCGAGCGTATGGACACGGACGACGAAGAGTCAGGGCTCTTGCGCAAGGCCATACTCGAAAACGAGGCATACGAGAGCCACTGCCGGGCCCGCATGTGGCAGATAGGCGTCCCCGCGTTCGCCACGCTGGCCTGCATCCTGTGCCTGTTCCTGTGCGAGAACTGTCTGCTGGGGGTCATGCTCTTCTGCGTGCTTCTGTGCTTCCGGGACCTGGTCCTGGTCCTGGTGTTTTTCGTGTCGCTGGGCCTCCTGCTCATCCGGCACCCGATCGCCTCCCACACCGTGCACCGCGTGGTCGACGCGGGGTTTGTGCTAGTAAAAAACGAGTGAAAACCGGCGAAACACCCCAGGGACACGCGGTTGTTTGTCTTGACAGGCAAGCATGACCGATTGGACGGACTGCCATTTCCTCCGCCCCATCGGCTCTCGCTCGTGCGTCATCCGCCTTGACCAGACCGGGGCCATCCTGCAGATCACCCTGCAGGATGCCCTTGACGTAGCACAGGCCTGCTTGGCATGCCCCGCAAAGCCTGTCCCGGCCCGCGTGCGCCTCGCCGGGGACTTGGACCACGGCCTCAGCGAGTTGGAGATCGAATGGCCTGCGGGAGGGTCATCCAGAGAAATGCTGATGATGCCCCCGCCAGCCCGTTTCATCCGCAAGTCACGAACTGTCCCACGCAGGACCAAGCCCAAAAACCATGACTAAAAAAAGACGTGTTTCACTGCCGGCTGCCTGGGCGCCTCGCAAACACTGTCATTTCCCATGCCCAGACCCAGGAAGAGACGGCCAACGGGGGAGAGCCTGGTCCAAGTCCTGCGCCGCCACGCCGACGGGGTGATCCGGGCGCTCGGCAAGGGCCACAGCGAGCGGGTCTACCACCGCGCGATGATCACGTCCCTCAACAGCGAGAAGATCCCTCACAGGTCTGAGGTCATCGCGCCCATCTACTTCATGGGGGACGTCGTGGGCTTCGGGCGGTGCGACATCATAATAGGAAACCTCGTTGTCGAGTTCAAGGCAAACATGGCCTGCCCCCGCAAGACCTCAGACCAGCTCCAGAAATACATGGAGAGCATGAATTGCACGCGAAAGTCCAGGTACCAGGGGATGGTCGTGAACTTCAGCCAGAGCACAGGAGCAGTCGAGATCTTTCAGACCAGACGGGCTCTAACTAAGAAAAAACCTTCTTGCTGATCCCGTGTACGTTGCATTTCTGCCTGGCCCCTTTGACCACGATGGAGATCTCGTTGAGCCTCTTCTTACGCGCGTGGACCTGGCCCGTGCCGGACTGGGCCATCTCCACCGTGTACCCCAGGGAGAGGTCCTTGCAGATACCGGAGCGCACGAACTCCGCGCCGATTGAACCCTCCAGGACGCGCTCGTTGATCTCGAGGACACACTCAAGAGTGCCCCTGCTCTCCCAAGCGGAGACCACCCTGCCCAGAGCGATTCCGGAGTGCTCAAGCTTCACGGGGATGCCAGCCCCTTGCGCGTTGGCGTGCGAGACCTGCTCCACCATGCTTTTGATGTCGCTGGAGTTGAGGTACACCCCGCGATACGAGTCCTTGAGGCCCTCCGGGTTCGCTGTCCCCCACAAGAGGGTATTGGGAGTGGCGGACATGCGGATCAGGGTTCAGGCCAAAACATTCTTTAATATTACGCACGGAGCAGACTGGTATAACAGTCTGGCCAGCCGTGCTCAGGGGAGGATGTGGCGGGCTCTCGCAAGCAACATTGTCCTCCTGATCGTGGCAGCTGTGCTCGTGGCTGACGTGTCCATCGCGGAGGAGAGCATGCTTCTGGTCCTAACAGGCCTGTGCACGGTCCTGCTCTAGAAGGCCATGGACGGCACGTAGTCCCGCATAAGGGCGTTGGTCTGCGTCTTGAGAAAGTTGAGTGTGCCAGGGTTGTTGCTGGTCTCCAGGATGACCACACAGACCCAGATCAAACGGAAGATGTAGTCCCAGAGCCAGATGAACAGGGCTGAGTTGTACAGCATCCAGGGGACCCCATCATCCTCGCTGTCGAAGAAGACCTGGTAAAACAGATGGACCAGGAGGCGCAAGGCTTCTGGAACGACAAAGCACGTCACGAAGAAGCCCTTGAACGTGTTGAAGTCGTTCAGCGCGCTGTTTGAGTTAAACACCATGTACAGCAGCCCGATATACAAGTACAGAGCCGCCAGCTGCGTGGTCAACCCGATGACCCGGATGTTCAAGTGGTAATTCAAGCCGTCCGGCTTCCCACTGCGTTTCGCCCATTTTCCCGGACCAATATGCTCCCGTCCCTTAAAAAACATATTCGGCCGGCTGACGATTCCGTTCTTGGCATCGTTGACAGTCTTGTCCAATCGAATGTTATTCATGAATGCGTCCGACATGCACCGACTGATGATCATGTTGAGCAGGCGGTACATGAAAGTGAACGTAAACAGGCTCCAGGCCTGGTCCGTGCTCAGCTGCCCAGTGGCCCCAGCGATACCCATGACAATACAGAAGTCTGCAAAGTACGAGTCCGCCCAGACGGCCAAGAGCGGCGGAGTGTAGTAGTTGGCGACCTGCTCCTCATTAAGTGTAAACTCGTCTGATTTATCCCCTTTTGGATCAACCCCTGGAAGTGTACCCTTTAAGATGAGCCGCTGATTCTCGTGGTCGGGGCAGGCTGGATTGCCTACGCGAGGCACTATCTTGGCTATCCCCGAGCCATCCCCCACGAGCATGGCCCGGAAGCTCTTGTCGGCGGGCTGAACCACGATGGCCAGAAAGTACACGACTGCTGCCGCAAGGACCAGGAAGGTCACAAAGGTCGTGGACGACGTGGTGGGCAGTCCACCCCCTTTCTGGAACTCACCCGACCCCCGGAAGGCGACCGCCAGAAACACCCCGAGGAAAGCAATGTCCCAGATGAGCGAGAGCCCAGACCACATGAGGCCCAGTCGCATGAAATATGAGGTCTCTCCATGCCTAACCGTGCCCTCCTCCTTGTAGCTCATCTGGTACACGCCAAAACTGGTCATCACGACCAAGCCGGCGAGCAGGAGCAGCCCCCAGTTGTATGAGCCCATAAAGACAGGCGTGTCTATCCCCTGCGGCACCTCGAAGAAGGGCCAGAGGGACTTTTCAACGCAGGCCCGGAAGACGTTCTTGCTGGCCCGCTGGCTCTCCGAGTTCTGCAACAGGGGATTATTCCAGAGGCAGCCCAGATACTCCTCCGAGGTCGGCCAGTGGTAGTAGATCCCCCCGACGGTCGGGAAAGACGCGCACTGGTCCAGCCCAGTCAGGACGGCCGAGTTATTGGTCAAGCAGAAGGAGTAATCAGGGAAGGAGAGCCCAGGCGAGCAAGCCTTATCTGCCATGCGGGCAGTGTACATGCACTCCAGGTAATGTCCGAACCTGTAAGCGCGATCCTTGGTCCCGTCCGCACTGTTAAACGGGTATTGCACTGCATCGCTCAAGGCCCGCTCCGTGGCGACCGGCCAACCCAAGGTGGTCTCGATCTTCCTGGTGCTGAGAAACGTTGTGGTGATGTAGAGCATGGACTGGCAGTCCTTCTCGTCGCAGCCCCAGCCTAGGACGTTGCTAGCGATGACGATACTCATGATCAAGCCAGTACACACGGAGAGTATGTTCACTATCGTGAGACCCTTGTGCAGCATTGAGTTGGTATCCGACATGATCTCACCCAGCAACCGACCAGCGCCTAAATAGTGAGCCGGACCCATGTTTTTGATCCTGGGCTAGACTGCCTTGCTCTTCTCGCCCAGCATCTCCACGGGCGAGGGGATGACATGGCGGAGCTCTCGCAACTGCCTGCCCTGAGGGGGCCTATTCCACGTCGGCGCGGACGGCTGGGCAAACGGTGGCTGGTAGACGGGCGCCCCCTGAGGCCTGAGCCAGACCGGCGGCTGCGGGGGCGGCCTGGCGGGCTGGGCTGGGGGGTCGAGGGAGAGCGTGCCTGCGACCGGGACTGCCAGCGCCGCCTCCACCACCGCCACGATGGTCACGAGGATGGCCAGGCCGAGCAGAGTAATCACCGCTGGGGTGAGCATCCCCTTGATGCCCAGAGAGTACCCTAGGAAGGGCGCGAACAGCAGGACCACCGTGAGGGTAACATAGCGCGCGCTCTTGCGCCAGATGAGGCCGGGGAAGAGCATGCCCTCCAACGCTCCCATGATGCCCAGGAGGTACATGAACCCGTACAAGAGGAACGCAAACTCAGCGACAGGGAGGGTGTAGATCTCGAGGTACTTGGCCTGCGGCGAGAGGCCCGTCGCCATCCCGTCAAACACGCTGATGAACCGGCCACACAACAGGATCCCCATCCCACAGCCCCAGGAAGGTCCGGGCCAAAGAGATCGCCTGTCCGAGTCAAGGAGGGCCGCTCCGGACACGACCAGTTGGATGATCAGGTAGGCCAGGGTCGCGCCGGCCTGGGCTAGATAGAGCGTGGTGTCACTGAAGAAGAAGAGCTGGTTGGACTTGGCCAGCGTGCAGGTCCTGGAGTCCGTAAACGGCGAGACGAAGACCTTGGGCCCGACCTGCGGCATGGGCAGGGTGTCCAGGACGCAGCAGGCCGTGTGCAGGGTCAGGGCCAGGACCGCCCCGAAGTAGGCGCTCCTCGGGCCAGCGCTGTCCGGTGCGACGCCGGAGACGACCACGTTGAGCGTGCTCAGGCACATGAGCCCGTAGAAGACGTGAGCGCTCAGCAGGCTCCAGGCCCACATCTCCTGGAAGGTCAGCCATGCCCAGCTGATCAGGGCCAGGATCCAGGATTCGACCGCGTAGACCATTGACGCCATGCCGGATGGGCAGATACGAGGAGAATCTATATATGCCTGCTGCCGGACGGGCTGGGAACATGGAGTCGTGCGTCATCAAGCTGCCCGCCGAGCCTGTGCTGGACGGCGTCCTCGAGGAGGACCGGGCGACCATACGGAACGTGATCTACATGCTACATGCCCTCAAGCTGTGCGTGTCGTGGTCGGTCTCGCCCAAGCACCAGGGATACGAGGTCATCGGGAGCGTGGACACGAAGCCTGGAGTCACGACCGACGTGGAGTTGCGCGACATGGAACTTATCCGCAAGGTCGACCCCTTGAGGATCACGTCCGTCTGCGCGCGCGTGCTCGGCGGACCCAACGCGACAGTGAGTCTGGTCGTGTACGTGCTGCGCCGGTCCGAACCGGTCATGCTGGAGGAGCAAGAGATCGTGCACATCCAACGGAAACGGAAGTTCTGGTCGGGCTAGCGCGCGGAAGACTGCTCATCAGGCGAGTTTATTACAGGCTCAAAACTCGAAACCAAACCCAGCGTCCTGATACTTTCGGAGCTGTATGAGCACGTCACATTCCTCGTCATGCAAGGTAAGCACCCACTTTGTCAGCTTCTCAACGTCCACAGGAGTCTTGCCACTGAGCACGGCCCACGCATGGTAGTTCAAAGGGTCTCCGGCGGCACGAACGCTCTCCCACTCCGCCATCATTTGTCTGAAGTAAGTCTTGTCAATGTACTTGGAATGCAGTGATGGCAAACCTCCGGTTCCGCACCTGTCGACCCCGATCGCATTAAGCTCCTTGACAATCTCCTTCCGCCGCTCGATGAGCCCGCCAATCACGTTGAAGGTCTTGCGCGTCTCATCATCTTGGGTCACCGGGACGAAGCGAGCAGAAAATCCAGGAGTCCCGCTCGAATCTTTCACCCTGATGTCGAGGTGGGGGAGATTGAGAAGGAAACGCGCCTCCTTGACCCCACGCGTCCGGATGTAGCACTCGTCAACCTGTTTCCATGCGCCGTCCCCGTACTTCCAGTTCTTCTCATGGAACACTTGATAATTAGAGAAGACAGGAATTCCCATACCCTCGAATCTCCCGCGGCGAGTACGAAGTTCGTCGAACGCGTTGACAAAGTCCGAGAGCACAGGCATGCAACTCTTGCGGACCCCGACGACAAGCAGAGTCCTCGTCATAGGATCGGCGCTGTCGACCTCCGCGAATGCCTTGCGCTTTTTATCGAGCGCCTCGATCTCCCGATCCAACTCCTCGCGACACTCCATGCGAGAATCGGGGGAGAGATCCTCGTATTCGGGTTCCGCCTTGACCTCGACGGACATGCTTGGCACGAGCAAAAATAGTTGCAGGCTATTTATAGCAAGAATTTTTTTAAAAGGGGCCGGCTCTTCGCGAAAAAAAACCCGCGACGCTTCAAAAACCTGCAAGCATCCATAAATGGAAAAAAAAACACGAAGAGTCACGCAAAATAAATTCGACACGACTATTCGAGCTGCAACATTCCCCAATGTCCTGCTCCAAGTTCGCCACGCCCACTCCGTCCAGCGAGATCCACGCCTGCGGGATCGACATGCCCAAAGCCATTCCCAAGATCAAGACACGCCTCGGCCACGGATACACGCGGAAGCTCGAAGCTTTCTCCACTTCAGACATCGCGCTCAACACGACGTACTGGCTCCTGCAGACGTTCGACACGCCAAACAAGAAGGGCGAGATCAAGACAGCCAACGCCTACCTCTGGCGCGTCCTCACGGACAGAAAGATCGAGAGCTTCATGACGACGCCGGAGCCATACCCGATGGGGGATGCGCGCGTGCTCAGCATGATCACCTGCCCCGTGGCGATCGACGAGCTGTCTGGGCTGCCCAAGGTGCTCACGGCCTGTCTGTACACGACGAACAGCCTCGCCGGTCTGAGCTCGTTTTCGCTCACGCACGATGAGAAGAACCCGTCTTGCCTCGAGTACTACTTCAACGTGATCGCGAAGACCCAGTTCGCGCTCACGCATCTCAAGGCGATGAGGAACGAGGACATTGTCGAGATGCTCAGCACGAGCACCCGCATCGACTCTGACACGCTGTTGGACATGCTCGAGAGCAAGTGCAACGACCTGCGCTTCAAACGCCGCGCCTCGGATGATCTGTCGGACGAGGAGCGCAAGGAGCACGAGAAGACGGCCCTCATCGAGGCCCGCGCGTACATGGCGAGCCTCGAGCCGCGCATCGTCGTCACCTGCTGCATCGACTGGCTCAACGACAACCTCAAGCTCTCCAAGACGACGGACCCCGAGCTGTGCAAGAGCATCGGCGGGAAGATCCCGATCCCGTCTCACAAGCTCGGCGAGTGGAACAAGACGGTCGGGCTCGCCATGATTGCGATCGCGTCCAAGCTGTACAAGGACAGCCCCCTCGACCTGCAGAACGCGCTCCCCGCGGGATTTGGCGCGTGGGTCGCCGAGTTCACGCCCAAGGACCAGCGCTACGGCATCTCGGTGGACAGGATGGACCTCGACGAGGCGTGCAAGTCTGTCCAGGGCAAGGTCGGGCTCATGAAGCTTTTGGAGAAAGAGCAGGCGCGACAGGAGGCGTTCATCGCTGACCTTGAGGCCATCCTCGAGGCGCCCGGCAACGACGAGGGCGCGCGGGCACGGGCGGCCCTGTGCAAGCTCACCGACGGGATCGACGAGCACCACCGCTCCATCCACGGGCTCTCGCGCGCCATCCTCCTCCGCCTGATCACCGGCCAGCTCAAGTTCCCGTGCCAGCTCTACACCCAGATCACCGACTTCTTCCGCAAGATCGGGCTCAACTGGAGCGTCAAGGACATCACGGTGTACCAGACCGAGGACGACTCGTTCGACCCGTTCACGCTCCTCCACCTTGCCGGGGAGAGCACCCACCCCATGCGCGAGTCGGGGGTGAAGCGCTCCCTGAGCGAGTAGCGAAGACTGCCTGTCTGGCGAGTAAAATCCCTTTGCCCGATCTGCCTCTCTCGCGTGCCTGTCTGTCTGCGCCTCCCATACCCCTCGTTATAAAAGCACGCCGGCCTGCACAAACAAGCATAAGCATGTCCGATCTGTGCCCGCGCCACGACGACGTGTACCAGCACGCGCTCCGCCAGGTGCACCGCCCCGCCCCACCCGAGCTTGTGACAGGATTCAGGCAGAAGATGGACTTCATTAAAGTGCGATACAAGCACAACGAGAAGACCGTCGAGAGCTGCCTGAACGGCCTGGGCAGCGAGCCAACACTCCTGCAGCTGCTGACCGCCGCTTTCGTCGTGAACGGGGGCGTGCTGTTCAAGCACGGCCCGCTTCTGGACGAGGAGGAGCGGGAGGAGCAGGAGCTGAGCCGGTTAATCCAGGAGTTTGACGAGCTCGGCGCCGGCGAGGTGGCTCCCTACGACGACCACTCGGAGCGTGCCGCCTCGTATGCCTCGAGGAGCTCCTGCGAGCGGTAGAGCTGGACGTCTTCGTCGTCGTCCTCAGGCCGGGGGCGCTTCCTGCTGCACACGCTCGCCCGACGCACCAGACCCGTCCCGCTCAGCAGCGGGTTGAAGAAGAAGGTCGGGAACTCGGTCACAGGATCCGTCGAAATGGGCTCCAGGCCGCACTCGACCAGCACATCGAACGGCTTGAGGCCGGGGAAGGTCCTGAAGATGCTGGGCAGGACCTTCCGGAGCCGCTCGACACCCTCCCGTCCGCCCCGCACGAACGCCTTGATGTGCCCGACGCAGGCCTCGCGGTCCGTCTCGTTCTCGCCCTTCACGAGCGCCTTGTCGATGAGCTTGACGCGTCCCGCCTCGTTCTCGTCCTTCACGAGCGCCTGGTCGATGAGCTTGACCCGTTCCGCCTCGTTCTCGTCCTTCACGAGCGCCTGGTCGATGAGCTTGACCCGTTCCGCCTCGTTCTCGTCCTTCACGAGCGCCTGGTCGATGAGCTTGACCCGTTCCGCCTCCTGCCCACCGAGGA
>SXGR01216967.1_pt1 | contig 20680 bp, 20 predicted proteins | sample 3174711 | NCBI WGS metagenome assembly SXGR01 (sample SAMN11356860, study PRJNA531348) | freshwater metagenome | isolation source: freshwater sample F1-60 | place: China: Fuxian Lake, Yuxi | collected 2017-12-25 | reverse complement strand
GCCGCACTTCAAGAACGAATTACATCTACAAAGAAAGGTTCTATTACCTCTGTACAGGCCGTATACGTACCGGCGGACGACCTTACCGATCCGGCTCCAGCTACCACTTTCGGTCACTTGGACGCCACAATCGTACTTTCTCGAAAACAGGCTTCTATGGGTCTCTTCCCTGCCGTTGACCCGCTTGATTCAAACTCTACAGCGCTAAAATCTGAAATCGTCGGTGAAGAACATTACTATGTTGCTACTCAGGTTCGCCAGATTCTTCAGAGATATAAAGAATTACAGGACGTTATCGCGATTCTTGGTATGGACGAACTTTCTGAAGAAGACCGCACCGTCGTTAACCGCGCTCGAAGAATTCAGAAATTCCTTTCCCAGAACTTCTTCGTTGCTGAACAATTTACCGGCATGCCTGGTCAATATGTAAAAGTTGCCGACACCGTTCGTGCCTTCCGCGAAATTCTCGACGGTAAACACGATGAGATCGACGAAGCACACTTCTACATGGCCGCAGGCATCGAAGACGTTGTAAACCGCGCTAAAACATCTGTCACTAAATAATTATGTTCCACCTAACAATCCGCACACCATACGACGATATTTTCTCTGGAGACGTGAACTCTCTTACTTTCGACTCAGAAAGTGGCCAGGTGCAAATTCTTGAAAACCACGCATCAATCACGATCTCTATCGCCTTCTCACCGGTTCAGGTGGAAGCCCCAGATTTTGAAGAAAACTTCTTCGGTCGAAGCGGATTATTCCTTTTCGACAACGAAACCAACTCAGGCGTTCTACTCTTCAACCACTGCGAAAAGAAATCCGAAATCAGCTTCCAGAGCATCAAAGATTACGCTGAATTCATCACTAAACAACTCGAAGAAGGACACGAACTAAGCGAATTCCAACTGCTCTTCTTGAAAAACGAAAAAGTCGCAGTAGAAAAACAGATGGAAGAGCTTGGCGAATGAAATGAGCCATTTGCATTTTAAAACTATCTCCCAAAGACGTCTCCGAAGACGTCTTTTTTGATGAAAAAGTTTCCCCGGGGAAACTTAAAAAATTTTAGGAAAATTTTAAGAAAATTTAATCTTCTGAAGCTAAAATAAGGCTACGATGGTGACTGGGGGGCTAGGGTGGCCCCCTGGCAAAGGTTGACACTTTGTCCAGTCGGGTTCGATTCCCGATAGCTCCACCACACCATCGGCCTAAACGAAAGAAGCCCTCCTAATTGGGAGGGTTTCTTTTTCCAGAATGGACCTGACAAAGGTTGACACAAGAATATTATAGCATAACTAATTACCTTGTTCGAGATTTTTTGATCTATTCGAACATGCTAGAATAGATCAAACATTTACATCGACCCATGCACATCCTCATCCTCGCCGACCCCATCGACAACCAGAGCGCCGGAGTTCACTCCTACACCAAAAACCTCATTGAGGCCCTCCTTAAAATCGACAAAAAAAACCGCTACACCTTTATTCACGAACGCGAAAACGACTTTTTTAAATGGCGCAATCATCACATCATCCCCGACAAAAAGCGCATCGCCTACGGCACATACAGAAAATTCCATCTCATTCCAAAACTCATCCGCAAACTCAAACCCGACATTGTCTTCGAACCCTGCCATATTGGCCCTTTAAACCTTCCAAAATCGATTAAAAGAGTCACGACGATCCACGATCTCACTCCCCTGCTCTTTCCACAATTTCACGAAAACCAAAGTGTCCTAATCCACAAACTCCTTCTTCCAAAAATAATCAAAAAAGCCGATCTCATCATCACCCCTTCAAACAACACAAAAAAAGATATCCTCAAATTAAATCCCAAAGCCAAAATAACCACAATACCGCTCGGCGCCAAACCTCAAAAAAGTCAAATCTCTGTCCGAACAAAAAGCCCCTACCTCCTATATCTCGGCACCATCGAACCCCGCAAAAATCTCGAAATCCTCATCGAAGCCTACAATGAGCTAAATCTAAAACATAAATTAATCCTCGCCGGAAAAATCGGCTGGAAAGCAAACCCCATTCTCAAAAAAGCAGCAGAAAATCCCAACATCATCCTCACCGGCCAAGTCACCGAAAAAGAAAAAGCCAATCTCTACAAAAACGCCGCCATCTTTATTTACCCTTCACACTACGAAGGCTTTGGCCTCCCGCCCCTTGAAGCAATGCAGTATGGCATTCCGGTGATCACCTCAAACAACAGCAGCCTCAAAGAGTATTTCAAAAATCACACTCTCCTTTTCAAAACCAAAAATCAGCTAAAAACTCATATAAAAACTCTTCTGACCAAAAAATCTCTCAGAGAAAAACTCAGTAAAAACGGCCAACAATACGCAAAACAATTCACCTGGGAAAAAACCGCAAAAGAGACTCTCAAAGCCTTCGAAAAACTTAAAACGCTTGACAACTAAGAGCAGTTCGATTAAAAGTATCACCAATGATCAATAAATTCTCACAAATCGTTTCACGCCGCCGCGTAGCTCTCACGAAGCTGCGTTGATTTCATATTTCCAAATAAATAAATCTACAAGGCTTCACAAAAATGAAGTCTTTTTTAATTTTTAAATCTAAAAACCATGCAAATCGCAACAAACTACAAAAAAATCGCCTCCCACGAAGCCCACAAAGGCGAGTTCGATAAAACCGTCCTTCTCTACTCCGGCGGCCTCGACACCTCGGTGATGCTAAAATGGATCAAGGAAACTTACGATTCCGATATCATCGCCCTCACAATCGACATCGGCCAAAACGAAGACCTCGGACCTATCAAGCAAAAGGCCCTGGATCTCGGGGCAAAAGAAGCTTATATCATCGACGCAAAAGAAGATTTTGCCAACAACTACATCGCAAAAGCGATCAAAGCCAACGCCGATTATCAGGGCGGATACCATCTTTTCTGCCCGCTTGGTAGGGCCATCATCTCGAAAGTCGGCGTCGAAATTGCCCACAAAGAAAATGCCCAGGTCATCGCCCACGGCTGTACCGGAAAAGGAAATGACCAGGTAAGATTCGAGGGCTACGTCACTACTCTTGATCCAACTCTCAAAACTATCGCCCCAGTGCGAGAATGGGGAATGGGAAGAGAAGAAGAATTAGAATATGCTCACAAACACAATATCCCGGTTAGCCAGACGGCAAAAAAACCTTATTCCTACGATGAAAATCTTTGGGGCGACAGTGCCGAGGGCGGCGAAATCGAAAAAATCAGCCAGGTTCCGCCACTCGATAACATTCTGATTCAATGTGCCGTTCCCCAGAATGCACCAGACCAATCCGAAATGCTCGAAATCGAATTCATCGAAGGCCTCCCAGTCGCTGTAAATGGAGAAAAAATGCCGCTGATCCAGATTATCCAGAAACTTGGAAAAATCGGCGCAAAACACGCCGTAGGAATTACCCACTTAATCGAAGATCGTGTGGTCGGCCTCAAAGTAAGAGGAATTTACGAAGAACCGGCAGCAGAAATTCTTATCCAGGCCCACAAAAATCTCGAAAAACTGGTTTGCACCAGAGAAGAAAACGAATTCAAAACTATGATCGATCAAAAATGGGCATACCTTTGCTATGAGGCAAAATGGTATCATCCACTTATGAATCATCTCAATGCCTACATTGATGATGTGAACAAAAAAGTAACCGGCAAAGTAAAAGTGGAATTATACAAAGGCAAAGTTTACGTCGTTGCAGCTGTTTCTCCTTACTCTCTGTTCAACGAAAATCTCGCAACATTCAACAAAAATGCCGCCTTCAACCAGAACGCCTCAGCGGGATTCATCGAACTCTGGAACCTCCCACAAAAAACCGCTTACAACCTAACAAAAGATCTTTATGTCTAAGCTTTGGAAAAAAACCGCCGGCAAGTTGCATCCTCTGGTGGAAAAATACACTGTTGGAAATGATCCTATTCTCGACCTTACTCTTTTTCCATACGATTTACAGGGAACCACCGCGCACGTTAAAGGTCTCGAAAAAATCGGCATTTTAAACAAACCTGAACTAAAAAAAGTCCTTACAGAACTTGAAAACTTACAAAAACTTTGGAAAAAAAACCAGATCACCATCACTTTTGAAGACGAAGATTGCCACACGGTAATTGAAAATTATCTCACAAAAAAACTTGGAGATATCGGAAAAAAAGTCCACACCGGCCGAAGCCGAAACGATCAGGTTCTTACAGCAATCAGACTTTACATGAAAGATCAGTTAAAAAATCTCGAAAAATCTACAAAGAAACTTGCGGCCAATTTCCTGAAATCCGCTGAAAAATATGCCGCACTCCCCTTTCCCGGCTACAGCCACACTCAACAGGCAATGCTCACAAGTCTTGGCCACTATTATTTATCTTTCGTCGAAAGCCTCATCGACGATTGCGCACTTTTAGAAAAAATCCAAAACCAAATCGACAAAAATCCACTTGGATCCGCAGCTGGATTTGGTGTTTCTCTCGCCCTTCCCCGAAACTTAACTACTCAAGAATTACACTTCAAAGAAACTCAGATAAATTCGCTTTATTGCCAAAACAGCCGGGGAAAATTTGAAAGTCTTTATCTCGAAGGCCTCTCGCAAATAATGATGACTTTAAGCAAATTTGCCAACGACCTGATCCTCTTCACAACTCAAGAATTCAATTTTTTCACTGTCCAAGATGAACTTGTCACCGGCAGTTCGATCATGCCCCAAAAAAGAAATCTTGACGCGATGGAAATCCTCAGAGGACAGACAAGCGTGATTTTCGCCAACCAGCAAATGATCAAAGATATCTCTAAATCACTTTTGTCAGGCTACAACAGAGATCTTCAGCTAATCAAAAAACCGCTGATTGAAAGCACCGAAATTCTGGAAATGAGTTTAGAAATTGTCGAAATTTATCTCAAAGGCATCACACCAAACGAAGATGAAATCCTCAAAAAAATTAATCCCGCCATTTTCACCGCCGACATTGCCATAGAACTTGCAAAAAAGGGAATGCCCTTTCGAGAAGCCTATAAAAAAGCGCTAGCCGTAAAAGAAGAAATTAATCTCCAAAAAAATATTGCCTCCAAAATCAGTCTCGGCGGACCTGGAAATTTAAATTTGCCGTATTATAAAAAGCAGCTCAAAATAAAACCATGAAAAAACTTGTAAATTTTCTCTTCGAACTCGGCATGCTCCGCCGCATCAAACATGAAGGCTGGCGCATCGCCGGCGTAGAAAATCCCGAAAGTGTCGCAGATCATTCTTTAAGAGCCGCTCAAATCGGCTACATTTTGGCAAAACTGGAAAACTATCCAAATCCCCACGAAATCGTCAGTATTCTCGTTTTTCACGACATCGGAGAATGTCGTATCGGCGACATCCACAAAATCGGCAACCGCTATATCAAAGCCGATGAAGAGCAAGCAGTAAAAGATCAGACCGCAGAACTTGAAGAAATCGGCGAAGAAATCTACAAACTATGGAAACAAGCCGAACACAAAAACACAGAAGCCGGAATCATCGCCAAAGACGCCGACTACATCGAACAAGCCGTAACCGCCAAAGAATATCTCGAAAAAGGCTATCACAAAACCGAGGATTGGATCACCAATATTGGCAATGCGATTCAAACTGATTCTGCAAAAAAACTTCTCAAAATCTTAAAAAAATCAAATTCTAGCGACTGGTGGCAGGGACTTAAAAAATTGAAAAATTGACAAAACAAGAATAAAGCCTTATAAAGAGTCCTTTTAAGCATACCCAATGGAATCACTTACTCCACAGGAAGCAGCAGCAAAACTGGAAACTACGCGTTTAACTTTCGACCAGGAAAGAAGAAACATAGATCATCAACAAAGCAATACACAAAAGGCAATAATTGCAAATTTGGCAACAAATTTAAAAGGGAAAAAGGTTCGAATTAATGACTCTTTCGGAAAAGTAATGGACCTTACCTGGAATGAAACAGAAAATCCATCGAAGCCAGCAATCACACTCCACCTAGAAGGCGGCAAACAAATTTGCTTCTTAAGCCTTTGGCAAATAGCCAATGTAATAATTTTAGACGATTCCCCGGAGGAAGTAACCGACTAAATAAGCAATCGCCGCGGCAATTCCGCCAATCAAAGCCGTCTGCAAACCGGAAGTAAACCAGTTTTTCAAAGAGAATCGCGATTTCACCGCGCCCACAACAAACAAAGCGAGCAATGTTGAAATACAGGTGAAAACAAATGTACTGCCATTGCCCATTCCGATCATCGGTCCAAATACATATCCGACCAAAGGAATAAATCCAATCAAAATAAAAGAAATAAAAGTCGAAAATCCTCCCTTCAACGGATCGACATTTTCCAGCGTCATATTAAATTCATTTCGCATCATCAGGTCAACCCACGCATCAGGATTTGAAGTAATAATCTCCACCCCACGCGTCAAATCTTTCCCTTTAAATCCGTAACTTTTCAAAATATCCCGCACCTCAGAAATTTCATGATCACGTTTTTCCGTCAAATGCCGATACTCAATCTGTTTAATTTTTTCATACTGATCAATATTCGATTTATCGCTTAAATACTTACCAACCGACATTGAAAATCCATCCGCAAACAAATTTGCAAAACCCAAAATCAAAATAATCGGCACTGACAAATTCGCCCCTTCAACGCCAGCCACAACCGCAAAAGTTGTTACCGCCCCATCAATTCCACCATAAACAAAATCCGGAATCCAGTTGTATTTCCCGCTGGAAAATCCATGCTCCTTAAGTAAATCTTCATTTTCTTGCATGGATCAACCTTACTAAGATTTATAAACTTCGTCAATCGCGCCAAGAACAATTCCATAAATCCTATTTCAGTTTCTGACCAAAGGCAACCAGTGCCAACAAAACTCCGCTTGCAACCGCCACACTTCCCGCAATCGACCCATCAATTTCAAAGGCAAAAAAGTAGCCGCTGACACTCGATAAAACTGCGAAAACCACCGAAAGCAAAATCATCACACTCAAACGATTACTGCACAAATAAGCCGTAACCGCCGGCACAATCAACAAAGCCACAACCAAAACCGCACCCACCGCCTCAAAAGCCGCAACCACAGTAATTGCAATCAAAGTCATCACCAGATAATGCATTTTTCTTGGAGAAAAGCCTAAACTCTTCGCCAAAGCCGGATCAAAAGTACTAAGTTTCAGCTCCTTATAAAAAATTGAAATCATCGATAAATTAAGCAGTAAAACAAACCCCATCGTCCACAAAGCACGCGGCCCAATATCAACACCACTAATAATCAGCCTATTCCAAGCGGAAAACTCCACCTGTCCATACAAAACCGCATCCTGATCTAGATGCACATTTCCGGCAAACTGCACGAGCAAAATCACTCCCAGGGCAAACAAAGCCGTAAAAACAATTCCTACAATCGATTCACTAGAAACTTTCACATTTTCGGAAATCCATTGAATCAGTCCAGCCATAATTAGAGCAAAAACAACCGATAAAAAGAAAAACAAAGGTGAAGACAAATTTCCTGCTATAAAAAAGGCCACAATAATTCCAGGTAAAATCGCATGACTAATCGCATCCCCCATCAAGGAAAGCTTCCGAAGCACCATAAAATTGCCGATTAAAGCACAAGCCACTGCCGTGCAAACTGTGATCAATAAAACAAAAAACTCAGTCATACTAATAATTTATAGGTTTACCATGCGGATCTTGCGACGGTTTCTTCAAAATTTTCTTTAGTTCTTCAACAACTTCCGGTGTCAAAACATGCTCTATCGTCTCCGCATCACGATGGACATGATCCGGTGCAATCTTCAACTGGTTAACCAAATAAGTCTCCCAAAGCCGATGCTTCTCCACAATCCATTTCGCCTCCTTCATGCCCTCTACAGTTAAAGAAATTTCCCCCTCCAAAATCTCTACAAAACCACACTTCTTCAACTGTGCCAAAACCCGCTTTCTATAGCCAAATCCCACATATTCTTCAATCTTCCAATTCGCTACTCCTCGTTCATGATCACGATAAAATCTGCCTAAAACATTCTCTCTCTGCACCTTCGCACTATTTTTCAAATGCCCAATCCATTTGCGCAAAATTCCTTTTTTCGGTGCAAAAAAGAAAGAAACAACAAAAATTACCGTCGCCGCTAAAACAATCACTGGCCCTGTTGGCATCTGAGCAACATTAGCGCTGATAAAGGCGCCGGAAGCACCAGCAAGCATTCCAAAAAAGCTGCTCAAAATCACTGCCGGAAGCAGACTGCTCGTCCAAAAAAGCGCCGCAACCGCCGGAGTAATAAACAGTGCCGCCGTCAAAACAACACCAACCGCCTGCAGAGACATCAGAATCGACAAAACAAAAATCGTCATAAAAAGTGTTTCCAAAAGATACCGTTTAAATCCTAAAACCAAAGCGAATTCCGGATTGAAAGTAAACATTTTTAGCTCCTTCCAAGACAGCACCACCAAGCCAAAAATCACTACAAAAGCGCCAGCCATCCAGAGAATATCATTAAACAAAAGCGCCGCCGCCTGGCCAAAAAGAAAACTCTCAAGACCTGCCTGTGCGGAAATCGGCAAATTCTGAATATAAGTTAAAATCAAAATTCCTCCGCCAAAAAAAACAGACAAAACCGAGGCCATTCCGCTATCCATTTTTATCTTCGTTCGTGAAACAAGCAGATGCAAAAATGCCGCAGCAATCAATGCAGAAACCAGTGCACCAAGCAAAAGTCCCGGCAAAAATTTCGTCTTCATAATCAAAAACGCAATCGCAATTCCCGGCAAACTCGCATGCGCCAAAGTGTCACCCAAAAGCCCCTGCTTTCTTAAAACCGCAAAAACTCCAAGCATTCCACAGCAGGCCCCGAGGAGCAAACTACCAAGTAAAACATACACACTATTAATTGTCGCAAAAAATTCCATTAAGATTTTTTTATTAACTCACCTGCCTCCTCCAAAATATTAAGTCTTCCGCCATAAGTCTCATGCAGATTTGGCTTTGTAAAAGTCGATTTTATTGGCCCACTACCAACCAACCGCACATTAAGCAAAACCACCCAGTCAAAATATTCCTCCACAGTATTGATATCATGATGAACCACCAAAATTGTTTTTCCTTTTTTAGAAAGTTCTTTCATCAACTTAACAATGGCTTTTTCTGTCGCCGCATCCACACCGGAAAACGGTTCATCCAAAAAATACATATCCGCCTCCTGGGCTAAAGCACGGGCCAAAAACACTCTCTGTTGCTGACCGCCGGAAAGATCGCTGATATGCCGATCACGAAATGCCTCCATTCCAACTTTTTTCAAAGCATCCAAAGCAATTTCCTTATCTTTTTTCGTCGGCCGCGAAATCCAGCCGAGATGGCCATAACGGCCCATTAAAGCGACATCAAAAACTGTCGTCGGAAAATCCCAATCCACAGACTCTCTCTGCGGCACATAAGCCACACGCTTTTGCACCTTGGAATATTGCTGGTCAAAAAAATTAATAGAGCCGGAAAGCTTTGGCACAAGACCAAAAGCGGCCTTGAGTAAAGTACTTTTTCCGGCGCCATTCGGCCCGATAATTGCCACAACTTTTCCTTCGGGGATTTTAAAATCAACATTCCACACTACCGGTTTTTTATTGTACGCAACTGTTAAATCATGAACTTCAAAGGCTGTTTTTTCCATTATTTTAAAGCGTTAACAATTGTAGTTACATTAGATTTTACCATACCTGCGTACGTTCCAGCATCAGTTCCCGGATCTCCCATCGCATCACTGAATAAAGTTCCACCAATTTGCACATCATGACCTTTTGCTTTTACACCTTCCTGAAGGGCTTCAATCGATTTTCCGGAAACACTCGTCTCCACAAAAATCGCCTTAATTTTTTTCTCAACAATCAAATTAATCAACTCCTCAAGATCTTTTAACCCATAATCCGAAGCCGTACTAATACCCTGAACTCCGCGAACATCAACCTCATAAGCTTTTCCAAAATAGTTAAAAGCATCATGAGCAGTTATCATTACGCGCTGCTCCTGAGGAATTGTCGCAACTTCATCACGAACCCACTGATCAAGCTCTACGAGCATTTTCTTATAAGCCGCGGCATTTGCGGCATAAACAGCTGCATGATCCGGATCAATTTCGCTCAAAGTTTTCTCCACACTGACAACAGTTTCCGCCCACAGAGCAGTATCAAACCAGACATGCGGATCATAAGTTCCACTCATTCCTTCCTGTGCCGGAAGCAGTTTTTCTTCAGAAATTGACTTTGAAATTGCATATCCTCTACCTTTTTCTGAAAATTGTTCGAGAATATCTTCCATTTTTCCTTCAAGCTCAAGACCAACATAAAAAACCATGTCAGCATTCTCCATTTTCGAGATATCGCCGGCACTCGCCTTATATAAGTGAGGATCGACACCAGGTCCCATTAGACTCTGAACTTCAAGCCATTCACCTCCGACATTTGTCACAATATCCGCGACCATGCCAACAGTTGTAACTATCTGCAAAGGATATTTTGGCTCCTCTGCAACCTGGCCACCACAAGCCGAAAAAACAAAAATTGACAGCGAAGTTAAAACAAATTTTTTCATATTTTTTAAATTATCAAATGTTAGGCTATCCTAACAATATTAATACACCCTATCTTTTCCCTTGTCAAACAAAAAATCGAGGGATAAACTAATAATATGGAACGAGAAGACTATTTAGAAACGCTTTACAATCTCCAAAAGGAAAAAGGACACATCCGCATCTCGGATATTGCGCTTGCCCTTAACATCAGCAAGCCCTCGGTTACCCAGATGATGCAGAGGCTAAAAAAAGAGCATTGTGTCTCATACGAGCCATATTCTCCGATCAAATTAACAAAAAAAGGCTACGAAATAGGCAAAAGCATTGCCGAAAGACACAAAGTCCTCGCTGAATTTTTCACAATCCTCGGAATTTCTAAAGCCGTTCAGGAAAGAGACATTCACGGAATTGAACATTCTCTAAGTACAATTACACTAAGACGACTGCGCGAAGTCTCCAAATTCCTCAAACAAAAAGGATTTAGAAAAAGATAATTTGACTTCCCAAAATTCCCCAAGTATAAATTAGCCATGCAGAGAAACTTAATTACAACGCTAACGACCATTACAACTACCACCCGGTAGCGAGTCGTTCATGCATTGTAATTTGCAAGATGTCCGGCTCAAAAGGTCGGATTTTTTAATTTTTAAATCACAAAAATGAAAGTCCTAAAATTTGGAGGCAGCTCAGTAGCAAATGCAGAAAGAATTACAAATATCATCAAAATCGCGCTTGAAAAACGCAAAGAAACACCTGTTGCCGTTGTTGTTTCCGCCTTTAGCGGCATTACAGACAGTCTAATTGAAATGGCAAATCTAGCCGTAAATCAGAACCACAAATATCTGGAAATTTTTGAAGAAATTAAAAATCGCCACCTCAAAACTGCCGAAGAACTAATTAGCAAAGAGCGCATAAATCATGTACAAAATGTAATAAAAATCACTCTTCAGGAACTTGAAGATCTCCTTCATGGAATATCCTTGATCAAAGAATTATCACCAAAAAGTCTCGATTTTATAATGAGTTTCGGTGAACGCCTATCTGCCTATATCATTAGCGAAGCTGTCAGTACTTACGGCACTACCGCGGAATTTCTCGATGCCAGAACATTAGTAAAAACAAACAACGACTTCGGTTCAGCAAAAGTTGATTTCGAGGAAACTAATGGCAATATTCAGAAATATTTCGGCGAACATCGCGCTCTACAAATCATTACCGGATTCATCGGCTCAACCAAAGAAAATGAAACAACTACTTTAGGCCGCGGCGGCTCCGACTATAGTGCCTCGATTTTCGGTGCAGCTTTACATGGCGAAGAAATCGAAATCTGGACCGACGTAAACGGCGTCATGACAGCGGACCCCCGCAAAGTCAAAAAAGCCTTTTCCCTAAAAAGTCTCACCTACATCGAAGCAATGGAGCTCTCGCATTTCGGTGCAAAAGTTATTCACCCGCCGACGATGCAGCCAGCAATGCGCAAAAATATTCCTCTCCGGATCAAGAACACTTTTGAACCATCACATCCAGGAACCATTATCGGCAATGAAAATTTCAAACACGAACATTTAATAAAAGGCATTACTTCAATCAAAGAAGTCGCTCTTCTGCGCCTTGAAGGAAGCGGGATGTTCGGCGTTGCCGGTATTTCGAAACGCCTATTTGGCGCTCTCGCAAAAGAAAAAATTAGTGTAATTTTAATCAGCCAGGCCTCCTCGGAACACTCAATCTGTTTTGCCATCAGTCCAAAAGAAAGCGAAAAGGCCAAAAATCTCATCGACGAAGAATTCGCCACAGAAATTGCCGGAAATCTAGTAAATGAAATCATTGTTGAAAAAGATAAGTCAATAATCGCCGTTATTGGTGAAAACATGCGCCACAAATCCGGAATCGCCGGAAAAGTTTTCTCCGCCCTCGGCGAAAACGCTATCAATATTTCCGCCATCGCCCAAGGCTCTTCCGAGTTAAACATCTCCATCGTCATCTCCCAAAAAGATGAAATAAAAGCCCTAAATGTCCTCCACGACAGCTTCTTCGCGGACAAAAAAACTTTAAATATCTTCCTTGTCGGCACAGGACTGATCGGCTCTACACTACTAAAACAAATCTCTCACGCAAAAATCCCGATGAAAGTAATCGCGATAGCCAACAGCAAAAAAATGCACTTTAATGAAAACGGTATCGACCTTCAAAACTGGCAGAATCTTTTCGATGAAGACACTAATACCGAAAATTTTCTTAGCAAAATGTTCGAACTAAATCTCCCCAACTCTATTTTCGTTGACTGCACTTCAAACCAGGAAATTGCGAATACATACGAGCAAATCTTAAAAAATAAAATCCCCATCGTCACTCCTAACAAAAAAGCGAATTCTGGCCCCTACAGTTATTATGAAACGCTGAAAAAAGCCGGCGCCGACGTCCGCTTCCTCTATGAAACCAATGTCGGCGCCGGCCTCCCGATCATCTCAACACTCCATGATTTAACAATCACCGAGGACGAAATAATCAAAGTCGAAGCTGTTCTATCCGGAACCCTAAGCTATATTTTCAACTCCTTCACTGGTGAAAAAACTTTCAGTGAAGTTGTCAAAGAAGCAAAAGAGTTGGGATACACCGAACCCGATCCCCGCGACGACTTAAATGGCCTCGATTTCGCCCGCAAAATGCTTATCCTCTCGCGCGAATGCGGCCACAAATTCGAACTCCCGGATATTCAAATCGAAAATCTCCTCTCTGAAGAGTGCCTTAAAGCAACAACCATCGAAGAGTTCTTTGACACGCTGGAAAAATCCAATCCTGACTGGACTTACAAAAGAAACTCTGCCGCCGCAGAAAAGAAAAAACTCTGTTTTATCGGCAAACTCGAAAACGGCAAAGCAGAAATTTCTCTCCAGGCAATCGATCAAAGCCATCCCTTCTTTTCCCTTTCCGGAAGTGACAATATCATCTCCTTTACAACCTCCCGCTATCACAAAAATCCCTTGGTTGTAAAAGGGCCCGGGGCAGGCAACGAAGTTACCGCCGCCGGAGTTTTAGCTGACATAATCCGAATCCGCCAATGAAACTAACAAAAGCTCAATTCACAGAAAAATTATCCTCAGGAAATCTGGCCATCACCTTGATTGGAATGTCTAACATAGGAAAAAGCACCTGGAGCCGTCGATTATCAAAACTCAATTTTCAACATATCGAATTCGACAAAATCCTCGCTGAAAAACTCCAAATGCCCGATCTCGCAAAATGGCTCGGCCAGCCATACGATCCGCAATTTCCCAAAAATCAGCAAACCCTTTTAGACCTCGAATCTCGTACACTAAACGAAATCCTGAGCCATAGATTTAATCAAAATACTATAATCGACACACCCGGCAGCATAATTTACTGTAAAAATGCTAAATCACTCAAAGAAAAATCCCTCGTCATTTACATTGAAGCCACACCGGAAATGAAAGAAGCAATGTTCGAAGTTTTTTTAAAACACCCAAAACCAATAATCTGGGGGGACAAATTCGAAAACCACCAAAACAACTATCAGGCCTTAAAAAATTCCTACCCAAAACTGCTTGCCCATCGCAGCAAATTATATGAAGAGTTAGCCGATATAACAATCCCTTATATCGATATCGACACTCACGACACCGAAAATTTCCTAAATAAAATTCATGAAACTTTATAGCATCAAAAATCCCTCTCACATCGTCGATCTGAAAACCGCCGTTTTACAAAGCCTTTCACCCGACGGCGGCCTCTACATGCCAACCGAAATTCCCAAATTCCCACCAGAATTTTTCCACCAAAATCTCACTTTCCAGGAAATCGCTTTTCAGGTCGCCAAAAAATTAATCGGCTCCGACGTCTCCGAAGACGTCCTCAAAGAAATCGTCTACGACTCAGTCAATTTCGATGCACCAGTCGTTCACCTAAAAGAAAACATCTACGCTCTCGAACTTTTCCACGGCCCGACATTGGCATTCAAAGATTTCGGCGCCCGCTTCATGTCCCGCCTCACCCGTCATTTCGAAAAAGGCCAGATCACCGTTCTGGTAGCAACATCCGGCGACACCGGCTCTGCGGTCGCCCAAGGATTCTACAAAATTCCAAATACCAAAGTCATCCTTCTCTACCCCAGCGGCAAAGTTTCCCACATCCAGGAACAACAACTCACCACCCTCGGCGAAAATATCCACGCTCTCGAAGTCGACGGCACTTTCGATGACTGCCAAAGAATGGTGAAAGAAGCCTTCCTCGACCCAGATCTCCACCTCACATCCGCCAATTCCATTAACATCGCCCGCCTAATTCCCCAAACTTTTTACTACTTCTACGCCTATTTCCAACTCAAAAAACCGCTAGTTTTCTCAGTTCCCAGCGGAAATTTCGGCAATCTCACCGCCGGATTAATCGCTCAAAAAATGGGCCTTCCCGTCGAAAAATTCATCGCCGCCGTAAACACCAACGAAACCTTTCCAGAATATTTAAGAACCGGCGAATTCAAACCAAAACCTTCAGTAAAAACTATTTCCAACGCCATGGATGTCGGAAACCCTAGCAACTTTCCCCGCGTCCTCAAGCTAAATGAAAATGATATCTTATCCGCAAGTTTCAGCGACCAGCAAACTAAAGAAGCAATCCTCGAAATCGCCCCATACTACACTTTAGATCCCCACGGCGCCGTCGCCTACCTTGGACTTAAAAAATTTCTAAAACCAAATCAAACTGGCGTCCTCCTCGAAACCGCCCACCCTGCAAAATTCGCCGACATTCTTGAACCAATTTTAAATAAAAAAATTGAAATTCCAGAACGGCTCAAAAGTTGTCTTAAAAAAGAAAAGAAATCAGTAAAAATCAGGCCAGAATTTGAAGATTTAAAAAAATTCCTCAAAACTGTAAAATAGTAAAAAAATACCCATGCTAATCTTCCTCTCACCCGCAAAAACCCTCGACTTCACAAAACCCGCAACCACGAACCGCTTTACATTGCCCGAATTTCTCGATCACACAGCCAAATTAATCAAAAAATATAAACCTCTATCCGCAAAAGAAATCGCCGCAAGAATGAAAGTGAGCGAAAAAATCGCCGAATTAAATCACGATCGTTTCCAAAAACTCACTACAAAACTCACGCAAAAAAACGCCAAACAAGCCTTATTTGCTTACAAAGGGGACGTCTATCGCGACATCGAAGTAGAAAAATACACGCCATCTCAACTCGAATTCGCCCAAAAACATCTCAGAATGATTTCCGGACTATATGGCTGGCTAAAGCCGCTAGACCTCATTCAACCATACCGCCTGGAAATGCATCTCGAAACAAAATTTTGGCAAAAAATTCTCACTGAAAATCTTCCAAAAACTCTGGTTTTAAATCTCGCCTCCGAAGAATATTTCAAACCAATCGCCAAAACTTCCAACAAAATCCTCACCGTCTATTTCAAAGAGAAAAACAAAATAATCCCGATTTATTCAAAAATTGCCCGCGGCACGATGGCAAATTTCATCATCAAAAATCAGATAACAAAACCCGAGGATCTCAAAAACTTCCATGAAGACGGCTACAAATTCAACCCGAAAGAATCTACCGAAACCTCACTGGTCTTTACGCGACAAAAATAGTACAATCAAGCTCCACTAACAAAAAAATTATGACTCACACACTTCCACCATTACCATACGACTACAATGCACTTGAACCGCACATCGACGCCCGCACGATGGAAATTCATCACACCAAACATCATCAGGCTTATATTGATAAACTCAATGCCGCCCTCGATCAGCATCCGGAATTAAAAGAAAAATCTCTTGAAGATCTTCTCAAAAATCTCGACCAGGTTCCTGAAGATATCCGCACAATTGTCAGAAACAACGGCGGCGGCCACCTTAATCATTCTATGTTCTGGAAAATGATGGGGACAAATGCCGGAGGAGCACCGACCGGAGAAATTGCCGAAAAAATCACCAGCAAATTCGGCAGCTTTGATCAATTCAAAGAAACTTTTGCCAATGCCGGAATTACCCGATTTGGCAGCGGCTGGGCTTGGCTTTCCCTCGACCAAAGCGGCGAACTGCAGGTGCACTCCACCGCAAATCAGGACAATCCGATCATGGAAGGGATGAAACCGCTTCTCGGCGTCGACGTCTGGGAACACGCCTATTATCTCAATTACCAAAACCGCCGCCCCGATTATCTAAATGCCTGGTGGAACGTGGTCAATTGGAATGAGGTAAATTCTCTGCTTCAAGGCTAAATAAACTTTGCTCAAAACTCCCGTAAAGAGTAAAATATGCTAAGTTATTTTGTAATTACAGAAAAATGATTTACGCACTATTAGCGATAGCGATCCTTGCAGTTTTAATTGTCGGTTTATACAACAGCCTCATCCGCCTGAAAAACAAATGTCAGGAAGCCTGGTCCGATATTGATACCCAGCTAAAACGCCGCTACGACCTTATCCCAAACTTAGTAGAAACCGTAAAAGGCTATGCAAAACACGAAGAAGGAACCTTGGAAAAAGTCGTCCAGGCTCGCAATGCCGCAATGAACGCAAAAACTCTTCCGGAAAAAGAACAGGCAGAAAACATGATTACCGGAGCTTTGAAAACCATTTTTGCCCTCGCCGAAAATTATCCAGATCTAAAAGCAAACCAGAACTTCCTCGAACTTCAAAACACTCTTACCGAAATCGAAGAACACATTCAGCTTTCCCGCCGCTACTACAATGCGACAGTTCGCGACTTCAACACCAAAATCGAAGTTTTTCCAAACAATCTTATCGCCGGACCTTTCGGCTTTCAGAAACGCGAATTCTTTGAGGTAGATGGTGAAGAGGAGCGCAAAAATGTCAAAGTTGATTTCACTCCGGAACCTCCAAAAGAAGAACCTAAAGCTTAAAAATGAAATTTTTCAGCAAACTGTTTTTGCTGGTTTTCCTGACAACAACTTTCGCAAACACCGCTTTTGCCGAATACTACGACGAATACGATTACAGCGAAGGCTATGCCGAACCCATTGAGTATTGGAATATCGATTCCTTCCATAGCAAAATCGAAATAAAACCCTCCGGAAAAATCGATGTAACCGAAACCATCATCGCTAATTTTACCAACGAAGCTCATCGTGGAATAGCGCGTACAATCCCCTACGAATATAATTTCGGAAATTCAGATTATAGAAAAGTTTTTCTAGAATTCAAAAGTGCAACGGACGAAAACGGCAATCCATGGAAAACTGAAGAATTGGAATATTCCGGAATCAAAGAGATTCAAATGACAAATTGGGAAGACGAATACAGAAATGACATCAACACTTTTGTCTTAAATTACACTGCGAGCCGAGTTTTTAATTATTTTGATACTCACGACGAACTTTATTGGAATATCAACGGAACCGAATGGGCCGTCTTCGCCTCCAATATATCGGGAGAAATCAAACTGCCAAAAACTATCAAGCAATCTGACCTAAAACTGGACTGCTACACCGGTGCATTTGGCGCTCAAGAAAAAAACTGCAACTGGAAATTCCAAAATAACACTATCAAATTCAAAGGTACCAAAGAATTCAGCCCTTATGAAAACATGACTGTCGTAGTAGGCTTGCCGAAGGGCATCATTCGCATCGCTCCAAACCAGCCACTATTAAGCAACAAAGAAGTAGAATACAAAAAATACCTTCGCAACGCACCTTTTCTTCTTCCACTTTTAACGCTCGCCATAACACTTTATATCTGGCGCAAGCATGGACGCGACGATCAGACTGTTCGCGATACCATCATGCCGCATTACAAACCACCTGAAGGGCTTGTTCCCAGTCAAACCGGCACAATTATTGATGAACGTGTCGACCCACGCGATATCACAGCAACGATCGTCGATTTTGCAATCAAAGGCTACATTCGCATCAATGAAATCGAAGAAAAAGGCTTAATTTTCGACAGCAAAGACTACGAACTAGAATTAATCAAACCTTACCAAACTCAACACCAATTCGAAAAAATCATCATGGAAGCAATTTTCCCTAAAAACGAAAAAGGTACAAAAATAAAAATTTCCGCTCTAAAAAACAAATTTTACAAGCACGTTCAAAAAATTGAGAAATCAATTCTCAATCAATTAATCAAAGACGACTTCTTTCCACATAATCCACATACAATTCGTACAATCGCCTACATTACAGGAGGCATTCTGCTTTTTGGAGGATTTCAGGTTGGAGGAATACTTGGATCAGCGGGTTTAATGTTTGGAATTCCGGTTTCTGCAATAATTATTCTCTTAATGGCCCGAACCTTTCCGCGCAAAACAAAAAAAGGCACCGAAACTTATTACACCTTAAAAGGCCTTTACGAATACATCGACACCGCGGAAAAAGATCGCTTAAAATTCCAGGAGGAACAAAACATCATGTTTGAAAAACTACTTCCTTACGCCCTTGCATTCGGCCTCGCAAAAAAATGGACCAACGCCTTTGCTGACATTCTAAAAGTCCCACCCAACTGGTATCACCCATATGGCTACCATCGCGGAGGAATGTTCGATATGCATGCATTTGCCAATGATTTAAATAACTTCAATAACAACCTCACTCAAAACATCACAACTGCACCAAAAAACTCCGGCGGTCGCAGTGGCGGCTGGAGCGGCGGTTCAGGCTTTGGCGGTGGCGGATTTTCCGGAGGAGGTTTCGGAGGTGGCGGCGGACGCGGACTTTAAATTAAATAGATTACAGAAAACCAAGTTCTAGCGTTTTTTTAGTTGTCAAATGGAGAAAAAATGCTTAAAATCCACCCCTTAAATCAAGATATGCAAAGACCAACTGCAAATCCACAATTAGAGCTATTTTCAGAGACCGAAAATACAATCATCGAATGGGTAAAAAGGAGTATTCGGGAAATCTCTTATCCAAACAAAAACCTCCTTCAGTACTTCGAAGAAATTCTGGAAATTTTTAAATCTGTACAAAGTAGAATTATCAGTCATGTAGGCAAAAATGATACGGCGAGCCTTGAAATCAGTATTGACAAGGATCAAGATGAAAAACCGGTTATTTTAACCATGCGCAGAAAAACCGGCCGCTTAAAACTTCTCCGTGCACTGGCAAAAGAAACATCCAACAGCATCTTCCTTACGCCATCGGCATATGCCCTTGAAGGCAGTAAATATTGCGCCTATAGACCCGCCTCAAACGAAAATATCCACAAATTTCTAAACGATTTTCACAACAGACTTTTAGAGGCAACTCCTCAAGACAATCAATAAAAATTGCGTCCTAAAGGCAAAACTCCTCTCTCATATTTTCAATCTCATCGCGAATTTCAGCAGCTTTTTCAAATTCCATATTCATACTGGCAAGATCCATCTTCGCCTCCAAAGTTTTAATAAATTTCTGGGCCTCATCTTTCGGAATCTTCGAAAGATCCAATTTGCGACCACTCGCCTCTCCATCTTTCTTCTTCCCGCCAAAATGGCTGATATCTCGAATCGCCTTCTTAATCGTCTCCGGGGTAATTCCATGCTCTTTATTATAAGCAATCTGTTTCGTCCGACGTCTGTCCGTCTCGCCAATCGCCTTCTCCATTGAATTCGTTATTCTGTCCGCATACATTATTACAAAACCATTCACGTTACGCGCACAGCGCCCGATCGTCTGAATCAAAGCGCTCTCACTACGCAAAAATCCTTCTTTATCTGCATCCAGAATTGCCACAAGACTCACCTCCGGCAGATCCAAACCTTCACGCAATAAGTTAATTCCAACAAGAACATCAAATTTTCCAAGTCGCAGATCGCGCAAAATCTCAATTCTTTCAATCGTATCAATATCGGAATGCAAATATCTCACACGAATATCTGCATCTGCCAAAAAGTCCGTCAAATCTTCCGCACTGCGTTTCGTCAAAGTCGTAACCAAAACTCGTTCGCCAACTTCTACACGTTTTCCAATTTCTTTTACCAAATCTTCAATCTGCCCCTTCGATGGGCGCACCGAAATTTCCGGATCAATAAGCCCTGTCGGCCGCACAATCAACTCCACAATATTTTCCGGCTTCGTATGTGCATATTCATATTTACTCGGCGTAGCCGAAACAAAAACCGCATTATTCATATATTCCTCGAACTCCTCAAATTTCAGCGGACG
>SXGR01563121.1_pt1 | contig 20690 bp, 20 predicted proteins | sample 3174711 | NCBI WGS metagenome assembly SXGR01 (sample SAMN11356860, study PRJNA531348) | freshwater metagenome | isolation source: freshwater sample F1-60 | place: China: Fuxian Lake, Yuxi | collected 2017-12-25 | reverse complement strand
ATGATCGCCAGATTGGCCTGAATCCGCTTGGCCAAGGCACGGGCACGCTCCACGCCACCGGCGTCAGGCGACACGACAACGAGATCGTTGACCTTCTTTTTCGTGATGTAATCCAACAGCACCGGCATCGCATAAAGATGGTCTACCGGCACGTTGAAAAATCCCTGGATCTGTCCCGCATGGAGGTCCATCGTCAATACCCGGTCTGTTCCGGCCGTCGTAATCAAATCGGCAACCAACTTAGCGGTAATGGGTACACGCGGTTGGTCTTTTCGGTCTTGGCGGGCATACCCAAAGTACGGGATGACTGCGGTAATACGATTCGCCGACGACCGCTTGAGCGCGTCGATGACGATCAGCAACTCCATCAATGAATCGTTCACCGGCTGGCAACAAGACTGGACCACGAATACGTCTGCGCCACGCACGTTTTCGTCGATCCGGACCCGAATCTCACCGTCACTGAACGATGAGACCGTTGCCTCACCCAGTTTCTGTCCTAAGTACGCAGCGATTTCTTGGGCAAGCGCAAGGTTGGCGTTGCCAGAGAAAATTTTCAATTCCCGGTTCATCAGATTTTATCTATGTGTCCTAATCAGCGCTTGTAAGACTCTGAATTCTCTAGTGGTTCTTATTCGGTGAGCGCGGGCGGACTCTTAGGATCCATACCCCCCTCGTCCGCTGCACGCGCAGAGAAAGGGAACCAAGGGTTCGAACTGTATCGGAAATATCAGGCTTCTGTCAACCGAATCTGCTGCGCCACACCCCAGTTATGACTTAACGATCAGTGGGTCGGACGATGCAACGACTACAAAAACCTTGAGACGAGGTTGAGTTTGAAAATGGGCCTGCGCTTGCTGAGCCTCTCCTTCGTTACGAAAAATCCCGAAGACGGTCGCCCCACTACCCGACAACAGTGCAGCCTCTGCGCCCTGCGCCATAAGTGCCTGTTTGATTTCCAGAAGACTAGGATGGGCCCCGAAAACCGGCGCCTCAAAGTCATTCTCAGCCACTTCAAGAACCTGTTCCCATGAAAGTCCGGATTCCCGCCCTAGTGCTGCATGAATATCCGAAAGCGGTCGTACCTGGGTCCGGCTCGAAGAGAGATCTTGGTAGGCCCACTTTGTCTCAACTGAAAAACCAGGATTGACAAGAACAACCCATCGGTTCCCAGCGATTCGAACAGGATGCGCCTGTTCGCCTCGCCCCGTCACCACGGCTGAAGGAGCGAAAAAAAAGAACGACACATCACTGCCCAGCGCCTGACCGACTTGCGCCATGTCCACCACCGACCACCCCAGATTCAATGCCCGGTCGAGTCCGACGATCGTGGCCGCTGCATCGCTACTCCCCCCTCCTAACCCCGCTCCCATCGGAATTCGCTTGACCAAAACAATCTCCACCCCAATCCTTCGCTCACAACGGCGCAGCACCGCCTCGGCGGCGCGACAGACAAGGTTCGTATGGTCCACGCTCAATGAGGGAACGTCACATTGCAGCCTGATGTCGGCATGCTCTCGATTGATCCGAATGACGACTTCGTCCTCCAATTGGACGGTCTGCATCAGAGACCAGAGATTGTGAAACCCGTCGGTGCGTCGGTCGAGAATGCGAAGGACAAGATTGATTTTGGCGGGAGCGAAAACGGTAATGGGGGGCGACGAGACGGCAACTGATTCTGAAGAGTCTTTAGTCACGACCCCCTTTTATAGCATACTTTTCCAGCCGATACCGAAACGATCGTGTATTCAGCCGAAGCAACCGAGCGGCCTTCTTCTTGACCCATTTCGATCGCTCAAGCGCCTTGAGCAACAGATCTTTCTCAATCCCGTTGACAAGCCCCTCAAGATCCACTCCATCGTCCGTCAATTCGAGCGGCACGCCCTGTTGTGGCTGCGCTGAAAGGGACTGATGCAGCCAACCCTGAACATCCGTATCGGTCACCGCCGCCCCGACTGAAAATGCGACGACGCGCTCGATCAAATTCTCCAATTCCCGAACGTTGCCCCGCCATTCATGCCCCAACAATACACACATGGCTTCGGGGTTCAACACCGGAAGCGGCTTCCCGCTCTCTCTCGAAAAACGCGCTAAGAAATGGTTGACCAATAACGGAATGTCCCCGCTCCGCATCCGCAGCGGAGGCAGTCGAATCGGAATGACATCCAGCCGATAGTACAGGTCTTTGCGGAACGACCCGTCGACAATCGCCTTTTCGAGATCTTTATTTGTCGCAGCGACGATGCGCACATCGACTTTGATGTCCTGATTGCCGCCCACACGGCGGAACTCGCGCTCCTGAATCACCCGCAAGAGCTTCACTTGAATCGTCGGAGTCGTATCGCCGATCTCGTCGATGAAAATAGTCCCGCCATTCGCCACCTCGAACAACCCGGCCTTGTTCGAGATCGCACCGGTAAATGATCCTTTCATGTGGCCGAACAGCTCGCTTTCCAAGAGCGTTTCAGGCACTGCACTGCAATTGACAGCCACGAACGGCAGGGCATTCCTGCTGCAGTTGTAATGAATCACGCGCGCCACCAATTCTTTTCCTGTTCCGCTTTCGCCGTAGATCAAGACATTGCTCTTCGAATCAGCCACCTTCCGCACAACATCGAACACCTTTTGCATCGCGTCGCTTTGGCCTACCAGCTGTGAAAAGGACGACTGGCTCGCCATCTCGCGTTTGAGCAAAATATTTTCCGTCGTCAGGCGCCGCTTTTCCAGCGCATTGCGGACAATCAACTGAACTTCGTCCACCTGAAACGGCTTCGTCAAATAATCGTAGGCCCCCTGTTTCATCGCTTCGACGGCCGAATCAGCGGAGGCGAACGCCGTGATGATCAACACAACCGTTTCGGGAGAGGCCGACTTTGCGGCTCTGAGCACCTCCATGCCATCGATCTTCGGCATTCGCAAATCGGTGATGACCAGGTCGAACATGTCCCTATTCAGAAGCTCGATGGCTTCTTCGCCGTCAACCACACTCGTCACGGCATACCCGGTCCGCTTGAGCATAATGCTCAACACTTCTCGCAAGCTTTGTTCATCATCAACGACTAGAATCTTTTCCACGGTTCCCTGCCTTCATGCCACAACCGCACCCCGACATCCGCCGATTGCGGCAGACACACGACAAATCGCGCACCCTGGTTTTCCTCACTCTCAACCTTGATCCATCCCCCATGCAAATCGACGATGCGATGCACGGCCGCAAGCCCCAATCCTGACCCCTGTGCTTTGGTGGTGAAGAACGGCGGGGAAATCTTATCGAGATTCTGTTTGGGAATGCCTTCCCCCGTATCGCGGAATGAGATTTCAACCACATCCGCCTTGCGCCCAGCAACATCGATGTGCCGACAGCCCGTCGCAATTGTGAGCCGCCCGCCGCGCGGCATGGCATCAAACGCATTAGCCGCTAAATTCCAAAACACTTGTTTCATTTGCACGTGTCCGGTGCTCGAGTGAGTTGACCCCATTCGCTCGACATGGCTTAAAGCGGTCGAGCGAGAAAGAATGCTCCCCAGTTTCTATCGCTTACCCGATAGCTTGCGCCATGGTAAAGATCGGCAAGTACATTGCCACCACGATAAACCCTACAGTGGTACCAAGAAACACCATCATCATGGGTTCCAAAAGCGCAGTGAGGTTCGTCACCGCTTGGTCCACTTCATCCTCGTAGAAATCGGCGATTTTTCCCAGCATGCTATCCAACGCACCCGTCGACTCCCCGACTGCAATCATGTGAGTCACCATCTTGGGAAACGTTCCGCTCTTGGCCAACGGCTCAGAGATCGTTTTTCCGCCGTTGATACTGACCTTCGCCTCCAACAGCGAATTTTCAACGACCTTGTTTCCTGAGGTCTTTGCGCAAATCGTCAATGCCTCCAGCAGCGGCACGCCGCTGGCCAGCAAGGTGCCAAGAGTGCGGGTAAACTTTGCCACGGAAGCCTTTCGGATCAAGTCCCCGAACACCGGCAGCTTCAATGCGAACTTATCGATCACCAGCCTCCCGTGGATAGTGCCATAGTACTTCTTGAATGCCATCATGCTCCCTACAATCACTCCCAAAATGATGAACCAATACGCCTGCGCGAAATTGCTCATGTCGATCACAAGTTGCGTCGGCCCAGGAAGGGCCATTTCCCCCCCGGACATTTCCTTGAACATCTTCTCGAAAACAGGAATGACCCAGATCATGAGTACGGTGATCACGATGCCGGCGATCCCGACGATGGCGGACGGATACACCATTGCGCTCTTGATCTGTGCCTTCAGCTTCATGGCTTTTTCAATGTGTTTGGACAGACGGCTGAGAATCGTATCCAGCAGCCCGCCGACTTCTCCTGCATGAACCATATTGACGTACAAATCGTCGAAACTTTTGGGATGCTTGCGTAGCGCATCAGAAAACGTCGATCCTCCCTCAACCTGCACTTTGACCTCACTGATCGCCTCACGCAGCGCTGCATTTTCTGATTGTGTCGAGAGAATTTCGAGACACTGGATCAAGGGCAATCCGGCATCGATCATGGTCCCAAATTGACGGGTGAACACGACAAGATCCTTCTCGCTCACCCCGCTGCCAAAACTCAGCGAAAATCCTTGCCCGGCTGCTTTCTCCTCAAGGCTTGTGACAACAACACTTTGTTTGCGCAGTTGCTCGACCGCTTCATCGCGTGACTTGGCAACAAGCTCGCTTTTTTTGACAGCCCCTGACTTGCTCCGCCCGACATATGCAAACGTAGCCATAGGTCTACTCGTCCTGTTGCGGCTCTATAGGCCGGTGAGTAAGACAATCGTGACTATGAGGCGAGTCTACGGGGAGGCAGAAAACCTGTCAAAGCAATTGCATTATTTGCCTGTTTGCCGGCTGACTATCTGCGCATGAAGCATCATTAGGAAGCTGGGGGAGCTGCGCTGGAGCACTGATACCCTCGATAGATATAGTGCAATCCTGAGGCAAGCGTAAATCCGACCGTTGCTACTAACAGCGGAGTGAGGAGCGAGAGACCGAGGTCGAGCCAGGTCAGCAAGATAACCAGGAGCACATAGCTTAACTGCAGTGCAGTCGTCCCTTTCCCCCAAAATGTCGGAGTCACATCGATGGAAGTCCCGGTGACATGCGCAACAGCCGTGCCTAACAAGAGAATCACGTCACGGCTCACAACTAATATGACCAGCCACGACGGAATGAGATGGAGCATCGACAGCGTGATGAATCCAGACGTCAGGAGCAGCTTGTCTGCAAGAGGATCCAAGGCCGCACCCAGCCGCGTCTGCTGGTTCCACCTGCGCGCGAGAAGGCCGTCGATCACATCGGTGAGGCCGGCCACAAGCAACACAAGGAGCGCAACCCCATATGCGCCATACGTCATGAACCCGATGAATACGGGAACCAGCAGGATACGAAGCACCGTCAGGCTGTTGGGAATGTTCATGGGGCTGGAGTTCTGACAAAACCTCCACACATGGAGCGGGGAGGTATCATAGTAACCGAAACCCGTCTTGTCAACGCGGTTGCAGTCGCCGAAGAAGCGCCCTATAATTTACACTCCGTTCGCGTCTCTATGGAAATTGCGGAGGAGTGAATGAGCACATTACCCCTGATGTTCCGGAAAGAAGGGCTGGTCGAAAAACACCAGGTCGAAGGTATCGATCCAAGCGACCGATATTTCAATCGCGCTATCCTCGTGAACCGAACCGCATCGGGATACGCGGCAAAAGTCATGTACGAAGCCCTCACCGTCGAAAGCGGATCTCATTCCACCATCGCGGCGGCAGTCAAAGAACTGGTGGAGAAACTGCAGGACTTTGGATTCACTCGAATGAGAACCAGAGCGAACTTCAAAGGAACCCGCTACCTGGCAGAAAAAGAAACCTGGATTGAATACGCCGACCAGCCCTAAAACACTCGCGCGCATTCCTGATAGACAAGATCGTGAATCATCGGACGATAGGTTCTAATCCCCTCATTCCTCCTGGTCGGGTGCACCCGATTCGACAGCAGTACCACTTCTAGTTCACAGGCTGGATCGATCCAGACCGAGGTCCCCGTATAACCCAGATGACCGAATGACTCGGGTGAAAAGTATCGCCCCGATGAAGAGGGAGAAGACGGGGTATCCCATCCTATTGCCCAGCTGGACCCAGGTATATTCAACTGTCTTTTCGAAAAATCCAACACAACCTCTGGATTGAGAATCGAAGATTTGCGGTGATACGCAGCCAGCCAGGTCCCCGTCAACGCAAGTACGGCCTCCGCAGTCCCGAAAAGTCCCGCATGCCCGGCGACGCCACCAAGCGCCGCCGCATTTTCATCATGGACCTCGCCACAAAGAAGACGCCCTCTCCAGAAATCCCGTTCAGTAGGAGCGATCGAGCCAATCATCGACTTCTTCCGAGAGTCCCCCTCACTGTCGATCGGCAGAAAACAGAGCGGCGGCGCGTTCAAAGGCTGGACGATCTGCTCGCACACAAAGCGGTCTAATGGGGCGCCGCTAAGCCGTTCAACTATCTGGCCCAGCAGCATGAAGCCAAGATCACTGTAGACACTCCTCTCACCCCTTCCATAGATAAGCCCCTCTTGTGCAATCAGGTATAGCACCTGTCGGCCGACTTCTGCCCTGGCTTCCGGGGAAGACGGCAGGGACGCATTCCGGCTCAACCGTTCATAGAACCCACGCCAACCAGACAGGCCGGAACTATGGGTCAACAACTGTCGCAGCGTCGCAGGCCCGGCAGCCGCCCCCTGCAATTCATGCAGCACTGAATCGACGCGATCATCAAGCCGGCATTGACCGCGTTGAACCAGCAAGGCCATCGCCGTAACTGTCGCTAACGGCTTTGTCAGAGAGGCTAGGTCGTAGATCGTCGATGACGTGACTGCACTGCCTGGAGGATCAGTTGAGAGACGCCCGGCTGGTATGACACAGACAGGCTCTCCGCCTTGCCGAATGGCCAGAACGGCCCCGGGGAAAATTCCACCGATGACCGCTTGATTCAGCGACGAACGGAGTGGGAGGGGAACCAGCATAGCTCGACCGGGTAAGGCCCCGCATACAAGAGAAGAACACTGCTATGGTTCAGCGGGCAGGACTTGACTCCCCCTGCATCTTATCTTCAGACACCACTCCGCTATCCCGGTAGGCTTCGCTTGTCTCGACATCCAACATCCGCTCGAAGGTATGCAGTGTCGCCCGCATCCGTTCGACCATCAGCAGCCGCTGTTTGTACAGCATCGAGAGATCCCGCTGCGTGTCGGCCAACTCGACCCGTGCCTGCCGGAACAACTCACTGGCCTTCAATTCCGCTTCCTTAACGATCAACTCGGCATCACGCTGGGCGCTTCGCTTCACATCTTCGGCCAGCGACTGCGCTGAAACCAATGTGTTGGACAACGTCAATTCCGTCCGCTTCAGGTCCGCCACCTGATACTCCAACGAAGCCAGGCGCTCACGCAACCCCGCGTTGTCGCGATTCAAGGACTCCACGGTTTGCGCCACTTCTTCCAAAAATCGGTTGACCTCTTCCTGATCGTACCCGCGAAGCTTGACGCGAAAAACCATCTGCTGAATGTCGAGCGGTGTGATTTTCATGGTATCCCCCCTGTACTGGTTCCCGACCCAATCGTCGCAGCCATCTGAGCGAGTGACGGCACGATAAATTTCTGCAGAAATATCAAGATGAGAATCAGGACCATAGGCGAAAAGTCGATGCCCAATCGCCACCCAATGAGTCTCCGGATCGGAACCAATGCTGGTTCGGTCACCCTGCCCAGAAACTGCACGATCGGGTTCCAGGGATCAGGATTGACCCATGAAATTAGTGCACGGGCCACTACCACATAGATATACAGCTCCAGGACGTAGTAGACCACCGCGGCCAGCGCAGTGAAAAAATTTTCCACCACAAACATCAGCGCCCAAGCTCCTGTGATCGTTTCGTCGCCGCTTCAACCGCATCGATGAGCGTCGCCCGCAATCCACCCTGTTCCAACCGATGCAATCCTGCGATTGTCGTCCCTCCTGGAGAAGCGACCTGATCCTTGAGTCGCGCGGGATGCTGGCCGGTTTTCAGCACCATCTGCGCGGCACCCAACACAGTCTGTGCGGCGAGCACCGCGGCAATGTCCCTCGGCACTCCCATTTTCACCCCGCCATCGGTCAACGCTTCGATGGCAAGAAACACATAGGCCGGTCCGCTTCCACTGAGTCCAGTCACGGCATCCATCAGCCGTTCTTCAACCGGCACAACCTTGCCGACTGATTCAAAGAGGCATCGCACCGTAGCGACATCCTGTTCATGTGCGCAGGAACCGATGGCCAATGCCGTCATTCCTTCATGCACCATCGCCGGCATATTGGGCATGGCCCGAATGACGCGCGTCTGTCCGCCGCAGGCCCCCATAATTCGACTAATCGGCACTCCCGCAGCGATCGAAACAACCAGGACGTTGGCCAGTTCACCACCGATCTCCTTGAGCACTCCATCAAACACCTGCGGCTTCACCGCCAGCACCACCACATCACCCCAGGCCGCAGCCTCACGATTTGATCCGCCGACCTGGATCCCGAACGTCTTCTTCAGATGATCGAGTCGGACTGCAGCCGGATCGGTGGCCAAAATTCGATCAGGTGCGCAGAGCTTGCCGGCCAGTATCCCCCCGATCAATGCTTCAGCCATCTGACCGCCGCCCACGAAAGCAATCTTATGCGAGAGTGAGGCTCTAGGCATGACGCTCTCCAAAAATAGCGGAGCCGACACGGACCAACGTTGCCCCTTCTTGAACGGCGATATCGTAATCGTTCGACATACCCATCGAGAGTTCATCCATGGCCACACCAGGAATCCTCTGTGCGGCGATGGCTTCCGCCAGTTCCCGAAGCCGGATAAAATACGTTCTGGCCGACTCCGGCTCAGCTGTCGGAGGCGGAATCGCCATCAACCCCTTGATCTGAATATTCGAAAGTGCCGCCATCGTCGATACCAATTGGGGAAACCCGTCCTGATGAAAACCGCCCTTCGTCGTCTCCCCTCCGATATTCACCTCAAGCAGAATACCTTGAGGTCGGCCGGCTTCTCCGGCGCGCCGATCGATTTCTTGCGCAAGCTCCAGGCTGTCGACAGAATGAATCAGCTCGAACATACCGACGACCGACCGAACTTTCCGCCGCTGCAGATGTCCGATAAAGTGCCACCGAACCGGCGCCTGTGCGAGCGCCTCGACCTTCGGAAGCGCTTCCTGCACTCGGTTTTCTCCGAGGATCGACAACCCTGCGCCAATGCCCTCCCGAATACGATCGGCCGTGACGGTTTTCGTAGCAGCGACGAGCCGGATGCTATCCGGACGCCTCCCGGCCTTCTCTGCAGCCGACCGGATTGCCGATAGCACCGATTCAACTCGCCGAGCAATCATCTCTCTCTCGGATGGCTCCATCGTACAAATCAGGCCTCAACAAACGCGGTCAGATACCTGACCATACCGCCCCTATTCTAACGGAAAGACCAGGCAATTGGCAGAGATTCTGCCTTCCCTTATAAAGGGCCCAGGCCGATCGCGCTGACCATCGTGCCGATCACTTTTCCCTCCCGTCGATAGGAGAAAAACAAATCCTCATGACAGATCGTGCACACATTGACGGACGTGATAGATTCTGGACAGACTCCAACGGCCACTGCTTCCTGCCTGATAAGCAACTTCAGATCGAGATGGGCCTTGCTGCCCCGACGACTTCGCACCACTTGCTCAGAATCAGGACAAACTTGGCGCAGCCTCTCCAATACCGGTTCATCCACCTCATAACAACAGACCCCGGCGGATGGGCCGATACTGAGCCGTAGATGCTCTGGAGCCGAGCCGAACCGGGACTTCATCACTGTCATGGTCTTCCGTACAATACCAGCAACCGCTCCGCGCCATCCAGCATGCACCGCGGCAACCACTCTCCGTTGGGGGTCGTGAATCAATACAGGAACGCAGTCCGCCGTTCGTACCGCCACCATGATTCCTGGTTGATTCGTAACCAACGCATCCCAACCGCCAAGAAACCGGTCGGATTTCGTCAGAGCGCGATCCACCACAAGCGCATCGGTGCCGTGCACCTGTTTCACGGAAAGCATCCATGAGAAGCGCGCGGCGCCTTCGACACTCTTGACAGGGAGGGGAGCGCCCACTTCAACGTTGAGACTCGCCGAATGCCGGCGGGTCCCAAAAAAGTGGCGCACTCCGCTCAGCGGAGACGCAAAGGCTGGAACGGTAATGACTGATGCGTTTGCCATGCACCCACCTATCGCGAATCAAGCATCATGACATTTCACTGATCAATCCGCTTGCTTACGGAGAAATGTCGGGACATCCAGCACATCTTCTGCCGCAAGAGCAGCCCGGTCTATGGACTCCCGGACATCGCTCATCCGCCGGATGAACGTCGGCCGGTCAAGATCCTTGATTGCCCAATCGACGGCAGGGACCACCCCCACCCCAGCCATGACCGGCTGCGAAGGTTTTATCGTGCGGGCCATTGTACGTTCAGCCCCAATGGGCGCCGCAGCAACCTCCGCTTCCCGCTCAAATCCAGTGGCAATGACCGTAATGATCAGATCCTCACCCATATCAGGATTGATCACCTGGCCCACAATGATGTTGGCTTCAGCATCGGCCGTCTGCTGAATAATGGAAGCCGCTTCATCGACTTCATGCAGCGACATGCTGGGACCACCGCTAATGTTCAACAGAACCCCGCGTGCGCCTTCCACGCTGCCTTCCTCAAGCAACGGACTACAGATGGCCTTTTGGGCCGCTTCAATCGCCCGATTCGGCCCACGTGACACGCCCATACCCATTACAGCCCGTCCCGTATGAGACATCACAGCCCTGACATCGGCGAAATCGACATTCACATGGCCCGTCGAGGTGATGACATCGGCGATGCCTTGAATAGCCTGCCTCAACACGTCATCCGCCACCTTGAAGGCTTCGAGAAGGGGCGTCGATTTATCGACAATCCCCAGCAGCCGCTGGTTCGGAATTACGAGCAGGGTATCGACGTGCCTGCGCAGATCACGAATGCCCTCTTCCGCATGTTTGTGCCGCCGCTGCCCTTCATATTGAAAGGGCTTCGTCACCACGCCCACTGTGAGAATCCCCATTTCACGGGCGATACTGGCAACGATCGGTGCGGCACCGGTGCCAGTTCCTCCCCCCATGCCCGCCGTCACAAAAACCATGTCCGCGCCTTCGAGGCATTCGCGGATATGATCTTTGCTTTCCAGCGCCGCCTCCTTGCCGACTTCCGGCTTCGCGCCTGCGCCCAGTCCGCGGGTCCGCTCCGGCCCCAATTGAATCTTGTAGGGAGCCAGCGAACGATCCAGCGCTTGGAGGTCCGTATTGCCTGCGATAAAATCAACCCGCGCCAGTCCGGATGAGATCATCGTGTTGACGGCATTGCATCCGGCGCCGCCGATTCCAATCACCTTAATGCGAACCGGCAACAGCACATCTTCTTGGAATGAAAACATCAGGGCACCTCCTCATTCTCCCCGCGTGACAACGGCCTGTCGACACGAGGAATTCTTCGTTAAAAAACTTCCAATACTCGCTTCGTCCACCCAACCATTTTTGACCAGGTCCCCCCATTGCGAAGCCCGGCCGTCTCCAATTCATCGGCATGCCGTCTGGCATGCAGCAATAATCCCACCCCCGTCGCATAACTGGGATGCCCGACGATGTCTCGAAGCCCCCCGACTCCGGAGGGCAGACCCCGGCGAGCCGGAAGATTCAGCACCTTTTCAGCCGCATCCGGCATCCCCTCCAATAACGACGTTCCACCGGTAATCACGACCCCAGCGCCCAACATGCCTTCATAGCCGGCGCGCGCAATCTCTCTTCGCACAAGCTCGAACATTTCTTCCACGCGCGGTTCGAGGATCTCGGCGATGTCCCGGCGCGAGAAGGTTCTGACCGGACGGTCTCCGACAGACGGCACATCGACGATCTGATGACCGGTGACCAATTCGGTGCGAGCGGTGCCGTGATAGGTCTTGATTTTTTCCGCTTCGGTTTGTGAGGTGAGCAGGCCGATCGCCAAATCCTTCGTCAGATTCAGCCCCCCAATGGGTAATACCGCGGAATGCCGGATACTGCCGTCGAGAAAAATAGCCAAGTCGGTGGTGCCTCCGCCCAAGTCCACCATCGCCACACCCAAGTCTCGCTCTTCCTGGCTCAACACCGCTTCGCTGGACGCCAGCGGCTGAAGAATGATGTCCACCACATCAAGCCCCGCCCGATTGACGCTCTTGATGATGTTTTGTGCGGAAGTCACGGCCCCCGTGATGACATGCACGTTCACTTCCAGGCGGTTACCCGACAAGCCCAGCGGCTCACGCACACCTTCCTGCCCATCCACCATGAACTCCCTCGGCAGCACATGGAGAATCCGGCGTTCGTGCGGGATAACGGCCACCGTTCGTGCGCTCTCGATCGCCCGGTGGATGTCCTCACGCGTGACTTCCGCGCGTTTCAGCGCCACGACTCCCTTGCAGTTCTCAGCAGAAATATGGCTGCCGGCGATGCCGGTGTAGACTGAGTTGATCTGCACCGCCGCCATCAATTCGGCCTCTTCAACAGCCTTCTTGATCGATTCAACCGTACTCTCGATATCAACGACCACTCCTTTGCGCAATCCGCGAGAAGGACTCGATCCGACGCCAATGACGTTCAACCCTCCTGCGTCGTCGATCTCCGAGACGATCGCACAAATCTTGGTGGTTCCAATATCCAGCCCGACAAGGATTTGATCTCGTTTCGGCATGGTGATCACCCCTTTTCCCGTACGACGATCCGATTCTCGTACCGGAGATCCACATCGTTGGCTCCGTCGCCATACTCATCGAGACTCAGCGTCTTCACCGCCGGCTTAATTTGCTGAAACCGCTCCCACTGATCGCCGATGGCTCCCTCGCCGAAGTGAAACTGAACGCCTCGAACGGACGCCACCAGGTCGGCAGGATTCGCCGCATTCACTTGCAAACGCCCCCCATAGACCTGTCCCATGAGTTTCGTCAGCTCGATGCCGGACACGACCGACTGCCGCACCTCCTCATCACCTCGCCGGAGCTTCTTGAGATCGACACCCGTCACCATCGGCAATGACACATCATCCGTCTGAGAAAGGCGGCCCAATACATGGCCTTCGGCATCGCTGAGCACGTTCTCCGAATCAGCCTGAATGACCGCAGCGGGCGTTCGCTCGCTTACGGATATGCGCAATTCATGAAACAAAACACGCTCTACCGTCGCTTCCTTGATCCATGGATGAGACTCCACCCGTTCCTTGATCGCCGATGTCACAATGTGGTGAAGCGGAGTACCGGGCTTCAGGTCGACGAGTTCGATCACTTCCTGCTGGTCGAGATGGCGTACGCCGTCCACGGTCACCTGCTTGATTTCGAGCAACTGCCGAAAGAACGGCCCGGACTGTTGCATGCCCATGACGATGGCCCACCCGATCAAAGCCACACCGAGGATCACCCCGCTCCACCGCATGAGGGCGATCCGTTTGGCGATGGTCCTGGCCCGCTTGGCTTCTGCCTGCCGGCTCATTCCTTCCCCCATGCGCGGGCCCTTCCACTGATTCTGTCTTGGCCCGGCCGGAGAAGCCGGCTTACCCTTCCCAAACAAACCCTTCATATCGATTCTCTTTCTGGCGCCTGCACAGACCGTCCGGCACGATCGAGCGCCGACTGCAAAATCCATTCGACCAACTGGTCATAGTCGATCCCCGCTTGCGCCGCCGCCATCGGCAATAAACTCGTTTCCGTCATACCGGGGACCGTGTTGATTTCCAGAACGTACGGGCGGCCCTTCGGCGTAATTCGAAAGTCCACACGCGCGGCGCCTTCGCATCCCAAGGCTTGGAACGTTCGGCGCCCCAGCTCTCCGATCTGCGTGAGAAGCTTGGCCGGCAATGGGGCCGGGCAGAGATACTGCGTTTTGCCTTTTTGGTATTTTGCCGTGAAATCGTAAAAACCGTCAGGCGCAACAATCTCGACGGCTGGCAGAACTTTCGGATCTCCGGACGCGATTCCCAGAACGGCAACTGTGACTTCATGTCCGGGGATAAAGGCTTCGACCATCGCCTCTGGATCGTAGCGATGCGCGAGAGCCAGGGCGTCTTTCCACTGCGCCGCCCGGCGCACGATCGTGACCCCGATCGTGGAGCCTTGTGAGGCCGGCTTCACGACCACCGGTAACGTCAGTTTCGCCTCCTTCAGAATCCGGGCCAACGACGGCTTGTCGCCCAGCTGAACGACCGTCCCGGAAGGAACCGGAATGCCCTGCGCAGCCAGCAATGTCTTGGTCACAACCTTGTGCATGCCGACCGCGCTCGCCTGCACACCTGATCCAGTGTATGGCATGCCGATCGTCTCCAGAAATCCCTGGATGGTCCCATCCTCGCCGCCCGACCCGTGCAGCGCGAGAAAGGCGATGGCAACCTTCTGGTTCTGTAGATCGTACGGCAGCCGTTCGCTCACATCGATCGACACGGCGTCATATCCCTGACGGACCAACGACTGCTGCACGGCCTGTCCGGTGCGGAGCGACACGTCCCGCTCGGAAGATCGACCTCCCATCAACACCCCGATTCGCTTGTCCGTCAATCTTTCTACTTGTTGTCCCATCGACTTCTCACCTACCACCTCTCACCCTTCACCCCTTGCACTCAGCTAGGCTTGACCCACCAGTTTCAGCTCCAGTTCCAATTTTACGCCGGTCTTGCGAGCGACCTGCGCCCGCACCTTCTTGATAAGCGCCAGGACGTCCTTGGCGCTCGCACAGCCTTGGTTCACGATGAAGTTGGCATGCTTGTCGGAAATTTCCGCATCGCCGACATGCGCGCCTTTTAGTCCTGCTGCTTCTACCACCCGGCCCGCCGAATCGTTCGGCGGATTCTTAAACACGCAGCCGGCGCTCGGCAGCGCCAGTGGCTGCGTGTCGCGGCGATACCGCAAATAGTCTTTCACAACCTTCTCACTGTCAGATCTCACACCCGGTTTGAGTTGAAGCCAGACCCCAACCACAATCCCGGCTGGAAGCTGTGCGCGTCGATAGCTGAAGGCAATGTCATGCGCAGGACAATCGATCATGGCGCCGGTCGGCGTCACGAGACGAACCGCTTTCACCGTATCCTTCATCTCTCCAAGCCTGGTGCCGGCATTCATGACCACGCACCCCGCCACCGTACCGGGAATCCCCGCCGCCCATTCCAATCCCGCCAGCGATCGGCGGATGGCGTAGCCGATGAGTGTCGGCATCCCCACACCCCCTTCGGCATAGAGCACCGACCCCGGTTCTTCTTTGATTGCGCGTAACTTCGCCAAGCTGACCACCACGCCTCGGATGCCCTTGTCTCGAACCAAGAGATTCGTGCCGCCCAGGACAAAGATCGGGATTCTCTGCGCATGCGCCTGCATGACCAGTTGAACGACGTCCTCCGTATCGACCGGCTCCACAAGCACATCGGCGGGACCGCCGATGTGAAACGACGTGTACTCTTTGAGCGGCGCGTTGAAACCGGCCACCCCTCTAAGCCCGGCCACTGCCGACCGCAATCGATCCTGCCGATCTGTCCCGCGACCTGCTGCGACATATGTCTTCTTTCTACGAACCATGGACTAGGCTGTCGGCTCAAGCCGCGCCAAGATGCCTGTGCCGGCTTTCCAGATATCCCCCGCGCCGAGTGTCAACACCAGATCTCCCGGCTTCAGGTGCGGTAAGACCTGATCCGGCATCGATTCCTTCCGTTCGATAAACGTAACCGACGGATGGCCGGCTGCCCTGACTGTCTCGGCAAGTCTCTCCCCTGACACACCCGAGATCGGCTGCTCTCCGGCCGCGTAAATTTCCGTGATAAACAACTGGTCGGCACGATCGAACGCATGCGCAAAATCTTCGACGCAATCCCGCGTGCGGGTGTAGCGGTGCGGCTGGAACAGGACGACGAGCCGCCGATCCCAGCCCTGTTTCGCAGCGGCCAGAGTCGCCCGCACCTCCGTGGGGTGGTGGCCATAGTCGTCGACGACCATGATGCCGCCGGTTTCGCCGCACAGATGGAACCGGCGCTCGACGCCGGTGAAGGCTGCAAGACCCTTGCGGATGAGATCGACGGGAATTTCCAATTCAACACCGATCGCGATTGCCGCCAACGCATTCGAGACATTGTGGATGCCCGGTACGGCCAGCCGGAACGGGCCGAGATTCTTTCCTCGAAAATGCGCGCGAAATTCCCCGCCCCATTGTTTGAGACTGATATCCGTCGCCTTGAAGTCCGTCGAGATCCCTTCCCGTTCATGCAATCCATACGTATGGTAGCGCTTGACGATGTGGGGGAAGAGCGCGCGGAGGCGCTCATCATCGGCGCACAACACCGCCAACCCGTAAAACGGAATCTTATTGATGAACTCGATGAAACATTCGTTGATCCGTTCCATTGATCCATAGTGATCGAGATGCTCGCGATCAAGGTTGGTGACTGCCACAATGGTCGGCGAAAGGCGTAAAAACGATCCGTCGCTCTCGTCCGCTTCTGCTACCAGCAATTCGCCTCGCCCCAACCGCGCATGGCTGCCCAGCGCGTTGACTTTCCCGCCAATCACCATCGTGGGATCGAGCCCGCCCTGCGCCAACACATTCGCCACCATCGAAGTGGTCGTAGTTTTCCCATGCGCCCCCGCAATGGCGACGCCGAATTTCAAACGCATGAGTTCCGCAAGCATTTCAGCGCGAGGGATCACCGGGATCTGCCGAGCCTTTGCCGCCACAACTTCTGGATTTCCTGCCGCGACAGCAGAAGAAATCACCACAACCTGAGCCTCACCTACATTCGACTCCTGATGGCCGATAAAGATTTTCCCGCCGAGCTCTTCCAACCGCCTCGTGGTTTCAGATGTCTGTAAATCCGAACCGGTCACTTTATATCCCATCGTCAGCAGAACCTCGGCGATGCCGCTCATGCCTGCGCCGCCGATCCCGACAAGATGAATCTGCTGGGTCTTACGAAACATCGCCATACGCCTTACCCCTTGTGATCCGGCTGATTCACGCAGTCTATGATCCCGTACATCTGTCGCATTAGACTCCTGCCGCTCCAACAGACCTGTCGATGTCATGTGTCACCCCCATGAGCGCATAACATTCACGGACGATCACCGCACCGGCATCAATACGCCTCATCGCACGACTCTTGGCACTCATTGCCTGGAGCCGCTGCGGATTCAGCAACATGGCGCTGACCGACTCACTCAGTGTCGCGCCGGTCAGATCCGTTTGTGGCAAGACCATGGCCCCGCCGGCCGCTTCCATCGCCCGCGCATTTTTCATCTGATGGTCATAAATCGCCGTCGGCAGCGGAATCAGAATGGCCGGCTTCCCGCAAGCCGTCAGCTCTGCAATCGTCATCGCCCCTCCTCGCGCCACAACGAGATCGGCCGTCTGCAGAACGTTCGGCATGTCGTAGAGAAAGGGGACGACCTCCGCCTGCACACCTGCCCTTCCATAGGCCTCACGCACTCGCTGACAATCCGCCTCGCCTGTCTGATGCGTGATCGCCAAGCCGGGAAGGCGTTCCATGAGCGAGACCACTCCGTCCAGCATCGCGCTATTGATCGCCTTGGCTCCTTGGCTTCCGCCGAACACAAGAAGATGCTGGCGCGCTGCAACCGGCGGCGACTCGACCTGCCCAACCTGCGCCAAAAACTCCCGCCGGATCGGCGTCCCGACCACCCGTACTTTTTGCCGATCGAACGCCGCTGCTGCCGATTCGAATGCCAGAAAAATCCGTTGCGCAAACGGAGCCACCGCCTTATTGGCCATGCCAGGATAGGCATTCGGCTCCACAATCACGCGTGACGTTCCCCGCATCGCCGCCGCTGCAAGCATCGTCGGACTTGTATAGCCTCCCACACCGATCACCACATCCGCCCGGCGTTGCCGGAGAATCCCCAACGACTGCCAGAGTCCCGCCGGTAGGGAAAGCAGACCCTGCATCACAGCAAGTACCCCTTTCCCCATGACAGGCTTGGCGGTGATGAACTCCAGCTCAAACCCTTCATGCGCAAGCACCTTCGATTCGATCCCTCGTCTGGTCCCGACAAACAAAATCTTCGTCGACGGATCACGGCTCAGGAATTCTCGGGCCAGCGCTACGGCCGGATAGAGATGTCCACCGGTTCCTCCTGCAGCAATCACGACCGTCATCGTCGACTCGCCCCTCCGCCCCGGCGCCCCGAGTCTTCTCGTCCCGTCTGCCGATCCCGAGAGATATTCAACAAAATCCCTACCCCAAACATGCAGGTCACTAACGAGGAGCCGCCATAGCTCACAAAAGGCAAGGTCAATCCTTTGGTCGGCACCAACCCCGTTACGACACAGGCATTGATCAGCGCCTGAACGCCGATGAGCAGCGTGATCCCCATACCAAGATACCGGCCGAACGGCATCCTCGCCCTCGCGGCGACATGAAAGCCCCTGATTGCGAAGAGTGCGAAGAGCAGAATGACGACCCCCGTCCCGACCAATCCAAGCTCTTCCCCCACCAGCGCCAACACAAAGTCGGTATGCGCCTCCGGCAGGAAAAAAAGTTTTTGTTTGCCTTCGCCCAACCCGACCCCAAACAGACCGCCGCTGCCGAAAGCCAAAAACGATTGCGTAATCTGAAAACCCGCACCCGACGCATCTTTCCACGGATCCAAAAACGTCATCAGCCGCTGGTGCCGATAACTTGAGCTGAGGACGAGCACCAACGCAACCGGCACTGCACACAACCCCAGCGAGAGCAGGTGGGAAAGCCGCGCGCCGCCCAGAAACAAAAGGCCGATCGCGACCAATCCCATCACCACGACTGTGCCCAAATCGGGCTCCAAGAGCACCAGCCCACCGAGCACCCCGATGACGAGCAGCGCCGGCGCCAGGCCGCTGAAGAAACCTGTGAGGAGGTCTTCCTTCTTTGCCAGATACGCCGCGAGATACATGACGGCGACCAGCTTTGCGATCTCCGCCGGTTGCACCGAAATCGGCCCTAGACGCAGCCATCGCCTGGCACCCTTTGCCGACACCCCCAACGACGGTATCAGCACCATAACCAGCAGGACCACTGTCAGGCCGAGAAGAGGGATCGACAACCGTTTCCACCAGACATAGTCGATGTGGGACGCCAGATACAGCAGCAAGAAACCGAACGCCAACCAGGCAAGCTGCCGCTTGAGGAAATATCCCTGGTCGTGGAATCGATTGCCCGCCACAACCGCGCTCGCGCTGAAGACCATCACTAACCCAACGAGCGCGAGAACGATCGTGATGATCAGCAATGAATGATCCATCGCGACCCGTTTTGTCGCGCGCGGACTGGCTGTGGTCCAGGGCAGCGTCAGCGTCCCTGCGGATCTCTGAGACATCGTTCAGTGTCACATCTCCTCTGGCTAGCCGGCCTCATGCCGGTAAGGATTGCACCAAGGCTTTAAACTGGCGGCCCCGGTCCTGGTAATCGGCAAACATGTCAAAGCTCGCGCAGGCCGGCGACATCAGCACTACTTCGCCGGCCGTTGCACCTGCCGCAGCGCGTTCAATCGCCTCACGTAACGTCCCGGCTCGATCAATCGTGTCATATCCGTGCACCGCATCCGCAATCAGCGGCGCAGCCTCGCCGATCAACAGCAGCCGTTTCACTCGCCGACGAATGAGAGGGGCCAGCCGGGAAAAATCTCCGCCCTTGTCCCGCCCGCCGGCGATGAGCCAAATCGGTTGGTCAATGCTCTCCAACGCCTTGAGCGTCGCATCCACATTGGTCCCCTTCGAATCGTTGACGAATCGCACGCCGCGCCGATCCCGCACGATTTCCAACGCATGCTCTAACCCAGGAAACTCCGCGAGCACCCGGCGAACGACGTTGAGCGAGCAGCCGCATAACAACGCATAGGTCGCCGCCGCCATCGCGTTCTCAACGTTGTGATCTCCAATGATTTTGATCTCGCTGCGCCGACAGACTTCCTGGAGCCGGCCGGTGACGGTGGTCATGATCCGTCCACCCTCGAGATACGTCCCTCCTGCCACATCCGGCGGCAAGGTCTGGGCCCTGGTGAAACCCAAAATGCGGGCCTTCACGTTCTTCCTGAGTGCCGCCACCCGCACATCATCCAGATTGAAGAGCGCGTAATCAGAGGGGAGCTGATTTTCGAAGATCCGGTGTTTGGCCGCGACATATTCCTCAATCGAGCCATACCGATCCTGATGATCGACCGTGACATTGAGTATCCCGGCAATCCACGGATGAAACCGCTCTACCGTTTCAAGTTGAAAGCTGGAAACTTCTACCACCAAGGCGTCGAACGGACCGGGCTGGCCCAACTTGGAGGCCTGTAGCGCCTGACCGGCCCCCTCACTGAGCGCTGTGCCCAAATTCCCTCCCACAAACACCCGCTTTCCGCTCTGCTGCAGCATTTCCCCAATCAATGTCACCGTCGTGCTCTTCCCGTTGGTGCCGGTAACGGCCAGGATCGGAGCAGAGAGAAATCGGGAAGCCAGCTCAAGCTCGCTGATGACCTTCACTCCCCGATGACGCGCGCGGTTCAGCGCTTCCAGACGATAGGGAACTCCCGGACTGATGACCACGAGATCGGCGGTCTCGATCGCCGAT